>Ga0265780_10001081_pt1 | contig 39761 bp, 49 predicted proteins | sample P1T30metagenome_FD_192432 | JGI IMG/M metagenome (GOLD analysis project Ga0265780, IMG submission 192432) | Plant litter microbial communities from East Loma Ridge, Irvine, California - P1 T30 | ecosystem: Environmental > Terrestrial > Plant litter > Unclassified | place: USA: California...
GTCTGGTTGGTGACCGTAGAGGTGGTGAAGGACCCAGAGACTTTGCGCAGATACCTAGGTACCATCCATCAATTTCATCATGCTACTGTGATGGCTATACTATCTCGAGACAAGAAAATACTATTACAAGTACGTCTTTTGATGTTTCTCGGCATGCACGAGAGTTGAAACAACAGCAATTTCCTGTTGTCCAAGCCTGTTCGGGTCTAGGCCCCCAGCAGTCATCCACCACAACATGCCAACGAGCAACAACTCAGCCATCTTAACCCTGGCGTTTGCCTTGAATTATCGATATTTGCCATGCATCCTAATGACTCGGGGCCGTTGCCTTTGGCTTCCATCCCTATCCTGCTGCTTGGGCAAAAACGGCGACCACTCTTGAATCCTTCAGCCTGCTAATTTCGTGGCCTCCAGCCAACATTCTAATCTTATTCAGACAGGATATCCTGTCCCACCAGCACTCTGCTGAGGAAATACTGCTGGTGATCTCATCGACACCATGTTTAGTCGAGGGGAAGATGTTAGGGGAAATACTCAAACACCAACGATCACATGATTGGTCTGTCCAAGAATGAAAGACGGAGTTTAACATATGCATCTTGTAGTGGAACTGAGTAACTGCGGAAGTCGTGCGTAGTCACGCCATTGTAAAGCCCTAACTATGCAGTCTTCCCCTGTACCTTTGCGTCCGGCTTGCCCTCCCCACCACCAAAGAATCCACCAATGTTCAAACCCTGGGTCTTCTCCTGCATGACTTGCATCAAGCTCTTCTGATTCTTCTTCTCAACTTCACTCTCCAATTTCTCTTTATCCTCACCCTCGCCACCAGTCTCGCCTTCATTCTTCTCTCTTTCCTTCTTCTCTTCTTCCTGTTGCTTCTTCATCTCTGCCTCCGCTCTCTCGACTTCCGCGATATCAACATCTTCGAATCCTATCTTCCGGAGTATGGAACCAGTCAGATAGCGGTATTGCAAATGCCCATCGACGAGCTCGCTAACATCGACATTCTGAATGCCGTGCACGCCGACGACAGGCTGGAGACCGGCGACCCCGAGTTGAACCGAGGACGTGCGGTACAAGAAGGCGAGGACGTAATCTTGCTTGGAGAAGACGTTGACCACGCGGCCGCTGACGACAGAGCGCACGCGGCGCCAGTCAGCCACGTCAGACGGGCATGGCGCTCCAGCTAAGACGACGTTCTCGACCAGACCGAAAGCACGGCGCTCGGCGAGTTTCTGCAGACACGAGTAGATAAGACGAGCACCCAGGGAGTATCCGACTAGAGTTACCGGACGCTCGCCTTGAACCTTATTAATGAGAGCGTCGGCAAGGACTTCACCAGCTCTGTCGGCGCGGTACTTAGCCACAGAGAAGGGGTTGTCGAGGATGCCAGCCACCTTAAGCAAGCCCAGAGGCCACAGGGCGGCAGTCAGAGTAGCAAATAGAGTCTGCTCAAGAATCTTCTTCTTCGCATAACCCCACGCAGCGCTAGTAATGAAGGTCTCGAGACCGTGGCCGAGCTTGAGGAGAGCTTCGAGTTCCCAACGTAGCGCGAAACCCTCCGTGCCCTTTCCGATATATCGCCAAGGTTTGCTCACTTCGTCTGGCTCATGTAGCCAGCCCGACGCAGCGATGGCGACTCGGAGGCGACGGGACTCGTTATCTTGGTGTTTCGGGTCCTGCGAGCGATGTATAGGGATGAATGCAAAGTCTTCGACCTGTCGCGCGTAATCGTCCATCGCGCGGCCAGTCATCCTTGCGCCATATGCACCAAACAGCCCTCCAACCAGCACCGACGAACCAGCTAGGGTGCCGAGATAGCCTGCTGCAGCGGTAGCACCGAGACCGATGCCACCCATGACGGAACCTACACCGGCAGCAAGGAGCGGAGCTGCAAGACCACCAGTGACACCAATGAGTGCTGCACCAGCCACGGAAGCGAGTCCAACTTTCCACTTGCGTGAAGTCTGACTTGCCTCTGCCGCCTTTTTCGTCTCCGCGTCAGCATTAAGCTGCTGTGATGCCGCTTCCAGGAGGCCCTGGGCGACTGTCTCTTCGTCCTTCTTAAGCACCGAGAGGGGTAGTCCGAGCGAGCTGGTAATGTAAAGGATAAGGATCCGAGAGTGTGCCGAATAGTGCTCAAGGCTGAGCAATATGAGGACCATGGAATGTAAGATAAGTGCTCGCTTGCTCTCGTCTAGTTGTGACAACTGCGTCCCAGTAGGCGGATACAATTCCTTGAATGCCTTCTCTTCATCGTCGTCTTTCGCGTCAAGACTGGTCAGGCTGGTCACGCCGACCTTGCTCTTCTCGACGCTTTCTTGAAATTTTGTCTCTCCCACATGCTTCGTCTGCTCCTTTGCTTCTTCCCTCGAATTGACTATCTCGCCCACCCTGCTGATGATCTTGCCTCTCCACTCATCGAAATACTGCAACATCTCCTTCTTGAGCTCCTGCACTTCGGGTTGTGCTAACTCTTTCTTCGCATCTTCTTCACGTGATACACGCTCCTTTTTGACTTTGTCATCCTTTGCCACATTGACAGCGTCCAAATCAGTTGGTGCATGTCTCAAGGCATCCTCCTCAGATTTCGAAATTTTTGTATCTGTTTGGACTTCTTCGGCTGTGTAGGTTTGAAGTAGCGATTTCCGCATAGTTGCCGTAATCGTAGCTATAAGGAAGGTGAGTTCCGCACATTGGTCTGCCGTAAGGAGTGTGGTGAGTGATGTCTCATCCTTGTGTTCTTCTTTGTGCTGCCCAAAAGGCAGCTTTGGGGCCCAGCTTGCCATGATGTAGATGTTCGATGGTCTTGACCCGCAGAGAGGAGGTCGTGTGAAGTGTAGATGGAGCTGCCTAAATGTTGCTGTTTTGGGAATGACGTCAATCCGATGTAGTGGGGGCGATCTTCGCGGTTACGCAGATCATCTACTAGCATTCCAGTAATACTGCATGTGACAGGCTGGAGACAGTTCCATCATATTTCTCATAGAGCAGCCTGGACTACTGCCAGGCAGTGCTTCATTGCCCTGTGTTTAGTCCACCGTCACTCTGGATGTTCACGTTTCAGCGACCGAGTCTCAAAGTCACATGTACACGGCTGTATTATTCTTACACTCCCTCACCAATTACGCACCAACCCTACCGGTAGGCATAGGAGACGTATTCCGTCCTCCCGTAGGAAAGTTCCTCGCACTCAAAAACACCCCCTTGACAGCCCTGATATCGTTCTTCAGCACCTCGATCTGATCATTCTTTCCATCCTTGCCGCCCGCTAATCCATAATTCGATCCATAAAACCCGTTCACATTTGAATAGTGTTGGTTCTGGTAGCTCATCTCGCTTAGATAAGATGTCAAGTCGGAGACCTTCGTCCTCAGTGAGTTTGCAGATGCTGTGTCGTTTGATCGCGTAGACTCGAGCTCTTGCAGGTGCGATTTGATGATCTTGAGTCGGTTCTCGTGGGCAGTTACGACGGGCTCGGGGTCGTTGGTGGCCACTGATGGTCTGCGCGAGAGCTCGGGGGTGGTCTGCGTCCCGTAGTCTCGGTGGTAAAGTTCAGTGGGATCTGAATCGGCTTCTGATACATCGTCCGCGGCATCCGTACCCTTGCTCTTCGCCTGAGTCGCAGGATCAACCGACACTGACTCTCCTAATCGTTTGTTGAACTCGGCCAGCTGTTCCTGTGTATGCGCCGCGAAGTCGTGCCTCGCTTCTGTGAGGTTCTGTGTCATAGGTGCAATGATGTACTTGGAGAAGCCATATAGAGTAGCCATTAGACCTCCTGTCGCATACGCCGTGGTGAACAACCGCTGGGTCGTTATCATTGGCGGTGGCTTCTCGGTCTGTGCGAGGAACTCAGGGTATGTGACGATTGGGGGTATCTCGCGCGGCTGTGAGACACGAGGTGGACTCGGTTGTGATGCTTCGGCTGGCTTTGAAGGCGTCTGCAAATGTCAGTCCTGTTGCCACAAGTGCTGATGCTGCTTGACTTACTGTTGACCACGCACGCTCTCCTAATTCTTCCAGTTCTATAGAAGGCTTTTCATCTGACTCTGTTCCTAATAGTGTCTCTATGTCGTCTGCGCTCACGCCTTTAGATTCCAGAAACGCGACTTTTTTTTCCCGTGGCGCATCACGAATTGTCGCATCGTCAAGAAAGCGCTTCGCTTGATCGAGTAGACTTGAAGGCTCTGGTTCGTCTAGGTCACTTTCTGTTGGTGTCGGCGCGTCTGCAATGGGAGACGTGCTGGCTTCTGACGGCTCCGTCTGCTCCGATTGTTGTTCGGCTTCTGATGGCGTTTCGACTGGCTTCTCGGCAGAGGCGACTTGCCATGAGGGAATCTTTGGTTTGTTTGACATGTCGTTATTTCTGTGTGATGCGCGGGAGTATGAGTAGAGAGGCGTTGGAGCGATGGCAGCGCGACGGTTGAACGTGACGCTGCTCGGAAGTGATGGCTGGACCGAGGCAAGAGTTGCGCGCTAGTGTCTTCTCCTCTTTGAGACTAGCCGCCTATCAACCTTCATACTGGCCCCGACTTCTTGTAAGCATCCATATACATCATCTCGTGCATATTTGGCATCGACTGCAACTTCTCTCTCTCAAGCAAGATCATTCAGATACAATTACAAAGACAACTTTTCGTTCTGCAGTGCAAGCCGAACAACTACTTTTCCAGCAACGATAAGTAAACCGCCCTGATCGACCATGTCATAGGTTTTCTCCTCTTTCAAATGCCCGATATCAACCACCTCGAGCTCTTGTTCTTCATCCAGCCTCCTTTCTCCGGATTTATTGAGCCATTCGAGCACATGGGTACGATGCTCAACAGTCTGGATATGTTGCACACTCGCAGTTTGGGCTGGGTATTCCACATGCAGATGCAGTTTTCCTGCCCTTATAAAGGCGTTTTCTCTGCCCATGCTGATTGGCTGTCCCTGCAGCATCTCTACCTCGCTGCTCGTGCCAGAGTTCGACGCTATCATGAAGGGGCTGTGTTGGATGGTCTCAACGGTAGCAGGTGCTGCCTCTCCACTGATTGCTGGTTCTTCCCTTCCAGTTTCTGCGCTAGATAGTTCGTTGACCGTATGCTCTGTCATATCTTCTTCAGACGAAGTGTTTGAATCCCCGAGACCTTTGTCGTTTATATCTCCGGGTTCTCCTCCACATATAGGTGTGGCAATGGTAGTCTCTATAGCAAGCGCAGTCTCGCTTCCGACGAGCCTTTTCTCGGTCACCAACTCCTGCGCCAAACACCGACTATGCAGCGTCGACGCAGAATGCCGTAGGGTAAGCAACGTACTTTCATTCGGATCAGGATACACAGTCTTCTGCCCTCTTGAAAGCAGCGTGGCGAGGCTAGCATTAATTTGACGCGACAACACTCCGTTGAAGCTCTGCTCCAAATCTGCAAAGGCTGGTATACATGGCAGTCGCCATCCGGGATACAGGCGGCCGTGGACTCGAGCTGTATGCAGTTTGCCGTGCATGGCTAGGAAGGCGTTGCAGAGGAAACATGCGTCTTTGCTTGACGCTACGATGCGTGGCGGGAGCCTTGATGGGTTCAGCTCGGTGTGGTAGAGAAGTTGGATTTCAGCGTGGATCTTCGATTGTGTGAGGGTTTTGGTCACTTGGCTTGCAAATTGTGCGTCCACGTCGTAGTCTCGCGTATTGATTAGACGACGCATGTGTTTGATATCGGCCTTCCGATGTAGTGGATTGGCTCGCACAAAAGCGTCCCTCAAATTTGACCTGGCAAGGGCTTCTGATGATCGACTGTATGCCTCCATCGGCAGATTGACAGGTGTTAGTTCCATGTGTCGAAGCAAGGTCTTCTTTCTAGACATTCGATATAATAAACAGGCTATCTCGCGATATCTTGCCACCTTGTTGATGGTGTTGGTTAGGCTTCGACGACCGCCTGGGTCCATACTTCGAGCAGTCATGGCCCTGGAGAATGCCTCAATGTCTATCGTCTGCTTGAGATTGTACACAGAGTCCACAAGCTCTTCCAACTGGGCAGTCGTTTGATGATTTTCCCAAGCATCAGCCGATCTCGTGACCACTTTTGCCATCTCGACAAAATGGCCTAATTGTTCATATCGCTGGTATGCGCCTTTGGAGCCATCCTTCTTCAGGCAATCGATGGCCCAGCGCAGCATGAGCTGCACGTTTCGCTTTTGCAAAGTTCTACCAGTTCGCAAGAGTCTCAGTCTCAGGAGTATACGCTTCGCACACATGGATACGATTGCCGAGGACACTATTTTCTCTGTCGCTGATCGAGAGCAATCATGTCAGCTATTCGCTGCAAAACGACACAGGCTCCAACCTACTTTGCGTGCAGTCCTCCAACGAGGCAAAAATGCTATCGAACCCACTCTTGAGCCGCTGCAAGCTTTGCCTCCCACTCTTCCCATCGATGCTATTCACAGCCAGCAATACATGCAGCGAAGCACTCGCTGGATTTTCCTCAATACAGAGGGCCGGAATATGATTGACATCGTCAGAGTCGTTTGCTAAGAATCCCAATGCCTCTGCAAGTCTCAGCTCATTTCGAAGAGACAGTGCGTAGCCTTGCGCAAACGGCTTTCGCATCTCGAGCTCATTGCGCGATGGAAGATTGGGCACTGAATGTAGGACAGAGAGTAATGCAATGTTCTCGGCACAAATGACTGATGGACTGCGGCCGCCTGTAGTAGCTATCTAGGTGTAACTATTCACGGTCATAGCAAAATTCGCATAGCTTTCTGGTATTTGATCTAGATTGTTGGTGAGGAGTAGCCTCGCAGCTGCTGCCTCCACGCGGGGTTTGTCTCATCTGAAGCTTGACGTGATTCGCCGTGCTGCAGATGTAGGTTAACGTTACACAGCAGCTATTGCCATCGCCGGGTATGGAACTGTATGCATCAGTCGAATAACACATACCCGGCATGCTATACGCACCGAGCAATCCGCCATATCTTCTTACCATTACAGCATCATCGGTACATGCCCTTCGTTCGTCAACAAATCACAGTCTCATTGTTTAGAGAACATTCATGCAAATAATATCCATTCTCTAACACGATACAAGCATAACCAAAGCTCCCCGCAAGTCCTGCAAGCAGGTAAAGCACGACAATGCCTAGATACCCCAACTCCCAAATCTCGAACCCAGATCTCTTCTCGCGCCTGCTAGCCGCTGGATGTGACTATTGTCGGCCCATCATCGTATCTTGCGCCATTGGTTCTCTCTTCGTTCCCTCGTCGGAAATCTCGACTGCCTCGTCCTCGCCCGCTAGCTCGCCAGTGACCGCCGCCACCTCCGCCACCACCACCACCACCTCTCTTGCCACGACCATCTTGTGGCCCCTTGCGGCCAACTGAGAATTGTATGCGGGTTAGAGGCTGCTCGACCCATTCGCATCCCTTAAGGCCAAGATTGTTCTTCTCCCAATCACTCATCCTCCACGCTTGATATAGTAGCATCAGTCGCTGCTGATCGATTTCCTCTTTTCCTGGGGCGACCGTCTTAGTGAGTTTGAGTTGCCGTAGCTCCGGCACCCAGGCCTTGATGTACTCGCCCCGTCCATCGTAGTCGAATGCTTGCTTTACGGGATTGAATATGCGGCCTTGGCGCGGGTCATTGCCTACACCTGCAACATATTGCCAGTTCCCCCAGTTGCTCGCTACGTCATAATCGATGAGTAACATCTCATACCACTCAGCGCCAATGCGCCAGTCGATGTCGAGATGTGAGGAGAGGAAAGACGCGACGTTTTGCCGCGCGCGGTTCGACGTATATCCTGTGCAGAACAATTCTCGGTTTGAAGCGTCGATGAGACCGACGCCGGTACGGCCAGACCGAAAGCGCTGGAATATCTCCATAGTCTTTTTGGGGTCGTCGCCAGCGCCATTAGGCTTGTGTATCATTCGCCACCTCTTAGTGTATATGGGCTGATCATCTTGGCCTTTGCGGTGAGGCTGAATGCCGTACAAAGCGAACATCTTATGACCGAATTTGCGCATACAAAGGCGCATGTAGTCTCTCCATAGCAGCTCGAATCGAACAGCGGCTGTGCCGTCGTTCTCACCTTTGCCGTAACCTGCGATGCCCTTTCCTTCACCTCGTCCTTCTTCAAAGTCTTTCATAGCCCAGTGCACTTGCCGCGCGGTAATGTGACCTTGGGCGAGATATGCAGAAAGCTTGGTACTGAAGTCTAATCCGAGCATGCCATTTCTTGTGGCTTTATATGAGCTCATTGCGCCGCTTCTGATTAGGTGTGCAATTCGATCGAGCCCATTTTCTTCTCCACCGCTGAATGGATGTGCTGATTGTGCGTCTGTTGGCCAGACTGGAGGCTCTGTTAATGCGCATGTGGGGTCTGTCTCAAGCGGCGTCATAATCGCACTGAGGAGACCATCCCATGTGGTAGGTATTTTGAATGGCGCTTTTTGCGCGGGTATGTTTGGCGGGAGTGGCGGGAGTACTGTCGGCGTGGGAAGCTGGGTCCGTGGGCGTTCCCGAAGCGGTTCGAGTGACTTGCGATATGTCGTGTAAACATTGGGGAGATCAGCGATATCTTTGAATGGAAGATCTCGACTGCGAACGTCAGCAATTTGAATCGTGCGGTTGTAGTGTAAAATGTGGGAATAACGTACTCGTCTATGAAGAACTTCTCGTCAGCCCATAGTTTGAACGGTATGTCGTGTTCTGCAGCGACTTTTCGCACGGCTTTGACTTCGTCTCTCTCTTCTGTACCATCATCGCTGGTCATCCACACTCCAGTTATTTTGGGCTTGCTGCCATTCTCTCCGTCTTTGAGGGAATATGAGTTGATGAAGTCACGGACAACTTCCTCGACGTGTCCCACGCGCATTTCCAGGCCGGATCCACAACCTAGGTTTTCCAGTCGTTGCTTGAGACCCCATACGCCCTGCCCAATGAATTTGGCACGATGCGGTCCTGTCCGCCATACTTTTGCAAACTGGCTGCGAGCTTCTGAATATGGGCTTTTATCTGATGGTGATGCGAGGAATCCGGAAGTTTCAATCTGTCTGGGGGGGAACACGTAGACAGGCAAAAAGTGTGTAAAAGGCGCGCCGCCGTGTTCCGAGGTCAGGGAATCATCACGACCCCTGCGCTCACCGCTAGGCGAGGGTTTCCTGCTATTTGCTCGTTGTGTCTGCTGTGCAGCAGCGTGGAACACTGGGTTGTCGGAGAGACGGATGTCCCGACGGAGGATATAAAGAACAATACGAGCCTGCTTAGACATGGTTGGGTTGGTGGGCTTTTCGCTGGCAGTGCAACCGCGTGGGAAGGAACAACAAGAACAGATGGACAAATCGCAGGTATTGCACAGTGGCCAAGAACAGCTGCGGCGCAACATTAAGAGGGTGAAACGATCACCTAGATCGCCTAGCTAGGAATCCTAGAAGCATTGCGGCAGCACAGGCGGAAGAGAGGCTCACAACGTGTGGGACGTCATGACCCCAGGGCGACAATGGAGCTATGTCTGTCAAAATTCTTGGGCACGAGGCTCGTGTGCACTAAGAAAGAGGCCCTAAGTCAAACATGTCATCTGTCAGCTATTCCAGACTGCCTCCACTCGGAAGACTGCAGATGCTTGTGTCTGAGGAGATCCGATTCAAAATTGGTGATGCTTGCTGCAGCATCTTGGACCGGGGTATGACGTCAGCTGCAGGGAGGTCGCCGAACAGCGATTGGCCATCGACCGATGCAGGGACGCAGCCGCGAACGAGTTAGTGACGGACCGAAAAAGTGCTGCGAAGACAGGGTGGCGATGGTGAAGCTGTCATGAAAGTTCGAACGATCGCGAGCTGGTGCGTCGTCGACTTTGCCTGGTTGAGTAAGGCGTGCAGGGAAATCTAGATCTCTTGGCGATTGAGATCGCAAGACTCGAAGCGGAAATCGTGCTCGACACGTGCCGGCACTCCAAAAGGGGCATGGCGCACTTGGCGAGGTGTGGGATCTGGGTACGGCTGAGCTTCACTACTTTGACAACCAATAATCGTACGTCACACAACCGACGCCGGTCAATATGCCTGCTACATCCTCGCCTCAGCTGTCGTTGCCGAGTCGACGGAGATGGGCCCCGATGCTGCATCATTGGCGCGATCGAGGACAGGCACTGCTCGCACACCAAAGGAGGCGGTCGATCATGGCAAAGCAAGGACACTGAGTATGCGGGCAATCCCTGGAACTGCACTGTTTTGGTTGAAGTCGACATGGCTTGCTATCTTCCAACATCGGGTACCCACTCCGCTCATTTCCACGTTATGCACCTCAGCACACAGTGCGGTACACACCATCGCTTGAAGGACGCTGGGCCTTGTGCTTGTGCTCCTTCTTCAATCCCTTGTTGGCATGCGTCTTCTCTACGCTAGCAGACGCGCCCGGCTGGAATGCCGCAAGGTCAACGGCATCGGTCTTCATCAACAGCTCCGTGGTTGCGCAGATGTCGGTTACGAGCCGGTCAATCATGTCTAGAGACAAGCTCTCGCGTACGACAACCCGCAGGATCTCGGTCTTATCCTCGCCAGGCGGGAGCGGGTAGTCTATGGATGTTAGCCATGGCCGCCACAACGGTAATGCATTCGATCATCCACAACGAGGGTGCAACAGCAGGCAGCCCACCCAATAGGCTGAAGGTATGCACGGGGCCTTGTCGGTCTGAGTGAATCCTAGCGATCATGCTGCGTGTATCTTCAGGCTATTGGATGCCATTGTTCTTCAGACGACACAGGCCCTTTGTGTACCTTCAGGCTTTGTAATACCACTGCTCGCTCTCCCCCGTAGTTGATGATCATTGGTACTTACTAGGAATGATGTATTGCTTGGCTCTCAACAAATTAGACACAGACTCCTGCTTCACGTGCGGAAAGTCCTTCTTGAACTGATCAGTGAGGGCAAACGCAACGACAGGCAGACCTGCATTGTAGTCTGCGCTTGTTTCACCCTCGTTGTACTGCTTTTTACCTGGCACATATTTGAAGTCTCCTTTCTTGCGGTGAATATCGCTAACGCATCGATACCACCCAGTGTGCTCCAGGGCCCGGCTCAACAAACGGGCATTAGCGAGCCCATTCTCCATTATTCCGCGGTATCCTTTAAAGCCCAGATGAATCAGATTGTAGTACTGGGCAATGATCTGAGCTCCAGGCCGCGAAAAGTTGAGCGTGTAGGACTCTTCGGTGCCTCCGAGGTAGTGCAACTCAAAGATCAAGTGCTTGGGCAGGTAACTCTCGTCTCTCCAGATAATCCAACCTACACCGGCGTAAACGAGGCCGAATTTGTGTCCCGAGGTATTTATTGATTTGACGCGCGGCAGTTCGAAATTCCACTTCTGGCCAGCCTTTGCGTGAGTGAACGGTGCAATGAAACCGCCGGATGCGGCATCGACGTGGATCGGGATGTCGTGACCAGTTTTCTTCTCAAATTCGTCCAGTATATCGGAGATCTCCTCGACTGGCTCATAGTGGCCGGTATAGGTCGAACCCAGAATCACGAACACTCCGATCGTGTTTTCATCAATGTTCTCCTTTACCAACTTCGGGTCTAGGCGATAGGAAGACTCCTCGCTAACGGGCAGAATGCGGGCTTCTACCTCGAAGTAACGAGCAAATTTCTCAAGAGCGACTTGAGCGTTAGCTCCCATGATGATGTTGGGCTTCGAAGTGTCTTTTCCCTCTGCCATGCGCTTCTCCTGCCAGCGGCGCTTCATGGCGAGACCACCAAGATGAATTGCTTCGCTCGATCCGGTGGTCGCACTGCCAATAGCCTTTTCGCTTTTCTGAGCACCCCACATATTCGCGATAATCGACACGCAGCGTGCGTGCATGTCCATCATTGCTGGGTACTCGTCAGCGTCTGACATGTTCTTCGACAGGTTCTCTATCATCAACTGCCTAGATGTCAAAGTGCGAAGTCAGTGTATGTCAACTTTCGTCAGCATATATATGGAATTTACGCACTCTGCCTGAGGTTCCACATAGGTTCCGACGAAGCTAGCCAGGTTCAGGGACGGCCGCCCATCGAGATCGAGTTCATCTTTGAGCAGCTGATGCACAACGTCTGCCGGTGCGCCATCATGAGGAATCTTGAACTTGGAGAGCTCAGTGCTCGCCGAGTAGCGACTTGAGTAAGGCGTGATATGCGATACAGTCTGGTTGCGACGACCACCTCCAGCCTTGTGCATTGGGTGGTCGTGGAGCGTCTTCATCAGCTCATCGGGATCAACGTGTCGAGCGAGGCCAGCCATGTTGACTGATGTTAGGTAAAGTTATGGATTGGAAAGAGAGTAGAATTTGGGTGAGGAGGTGTATATCTACGATGCTACGTACCGCCGTTGCGGTATATACTGCGCGATTTCTAGCCCATGACGCCATAAATACTCATTCCAAACGCATCCCCATGGGCATTTTTGTGGAATGCCCGTTGGAAGGCTTGACAAATGCTTGGGAAAAGCTTGTTCCTGGGGGACTAAACAGGTCTCGGTCTCCAGCACACAGGGTGCCGCAGCGGAACACCCGGAGATGCACATCAAGTGGAGTACTGGTGTCAAAATTTGACACGGCATTGGGACGAACGGCGCAAGGTGACGACGCATCCAAACAACGCTTCTCGGGCTGCAAACACAAGCCATGACGACAGTTATGTAAGAAAATGCTACCACCAGGCGCCGGCAATATTCGTGCCCGCCTTGTATAATGAGAAGAGGTGAAGAGGTAGCCTGTATATTCAAAGATTTCTAATAGCACAAGAGAGAATATCTTAGAGCTACGTACATATTCAGGCTCCTCTAAGCTCATAATAAGCATAGATTTAGAGACTGTTAGCTTATATCGCGGATGTGAAGAGCGGGCACGAATTTTGCCGCAGCCTGGTGCTACCGAGTAGTAGCAAAATTCCTACCCGCTCTGCACTACACGATATGGCTGATAGTCCTGAATATATGCGCAGCTGTGAAGACACCCAACTTGGCCCAAACCTTTGAATTTATACAGGCTACCTCTTTACCCCTTGTTAGGAAAAGGCGGACAAAAATTTTGCTGACGCCTGGTGATGCAATGATCCAAATGTGCACCCACGTGAATGCCACCTGCCCACCGACCTTATCTTCGGAACGTCACTCAACATCGTCTGCAGGACCCGGAACCCAATAAATATTTCAACTCCCCAACTCTTTCGACTTCGCACTCGTTAACTCGTAACACTTTAGCGCGGAAGTCTACAGCTTTCAAATGTTGCTGTTTCAACATGCTCACCCCACATACGTCATTAATGCCGCCGCCCTTCCCAATTCCCCGCGTCAAGCATACGCGTACTGCCGTAGCCTCTCCATTGCGCGGCTTCGCCAGCACAACAAGAAGAAAGTATCGCATCTGTGTAGCTTTGTAGTTTCGTCTTGCTCGCTCTCCTTGTCTGTTAGTTGCCTCTGCAACTGTGTTGCGTCGTCTAGCCATCTTCGTCCGTCGCATCGTCCGCGTATTGCGTACATGTATTCAAGGGTGACGTGACCGAGACCTCCGCGCCAATACTATCGCCACGCAAGTGGTCAAGCTGTAATCGACTCGTCTCACCATTAGTTGCTAGGCAGCACATTTATCTTCTCCTCTTGACCACTCCTGCATTCTTCATCACAATCCCATCAAGTTCAGTATGCGCTTCACACGCATTGTCCCTCTCTTGCCGTTGGCATCCGCCCTTGTCATCACTGACGCCGAGGTCTTCCAGAATATTGATAAGTCCGAACGATCAGTGCTCGATAAGGCCCAGAACGTCCTTGACGGTGCTTTCGACAAGGTACATGATGTCTACGACAATGTCAAGGATGAGGCAAAGAATATCTACAGCAAAATCCACGATGCTGGATGTGATGTAGATGCATGGCTACAGGGATCGTTTGACGACGATGTGGTCGACTTCGAAGAAGGCCACGACCACCCACATCATCCTCCTCCTCACCATGATAAGCCACACCACCCTCCTCCTCCAAATCATGATAAACCACACCACGGCAAGCCTCACCACCCACCACACGATGGTGATGACAAGCCTAACCGTACTGTATACGAGGTAAGAATCAACATTAACATATTGATTTCATACTAATATCAATTGCAGCTCATCAATGAGAGCAAGTACACTACCAAGCTTGCAAAGCTCATCAACGAGTACGACGACCTAGTGCAGCTCCTCAACGGCACCAAGGCAAACTACACCGTCTTCGCCCCCACCGACGAGGCCTTCGAGAAGATCCCCGACCACGGCAAGAAGCCTTCCAAGGAAGTTCTCAAGGCCATTCTGCAGTATCACGTCTCAGATGAATTCTACCCAGCCGGCCGCGTGCTCCACAGCTACACCATCCCCACACTCTACACACCTAAGCACAACCTCGGCCACGCGCAGCGCCTAACAGTACGTGTCACCCTCAAGGGCCCCGCCATCAACTTCTACAGCCGCCTCGTGGCCGTCAACATCTTCGGCACCAACGGCGTCGTCCACGGCGTCGACTCCCTACTCGTACCCCCACCAAACGTCGCCTCCATCATCGACCTGCTGCCCGGTGAATTCAGCACCCTGGAGCTCGGACTCGGCAAGACAGGCCTGTTCGACAAGCTCAACAGCACCGAGTACGAGCACGAGGGCGGCACGCTATTCGCGCCGAGCAACTTTGCGTTCCAGAAACTGGGGCCCAGGATTAATGCTTTCTTGTTCAGCAAGTATGGCGAGAAGTACCTGCGCGCGCTGCTGGAGTACCACATGGTTGTCGATCGCACGCTCTACACGGATGCTTACTACGATGGGACGAAGAGCGGCGATGACGAGGATGCGGCTGGTGGCCCGCCGTACTACCACTACGACCTCGAGACGGTGTTGAGTGGCAAGTACCTTGCGGTTGATGTGGCGCGCTACGGACCTTTTGTTACGATCAGGATCAATGGCTTTTCGCGGGTCACGGTGCATGATGGCGTGGCGAGCGATGGTGTCATCCAGGTCGTGTCGGATGTGCTTGTGCCGCCGAAGAATGCTGCTGGTGAGCAGGTGTTCTGGACGGGCGAGGAGATGAGCGTCGAGGATTTGAAGGAGAGGCTGCAGCCGTTTGTCGATGAGCAGGCTGAGTTGTAAGTGATCTGTTGTTGGAATTGGAGGAAAAGAATGTCGGATGGTAAGGGTATGTTATGATCTATCTTAGCAATGATATATGATCAACCAGGAGTTCTTCAATGTATTATCAATCTTAGTCCGAAGGGTCATAGTACTGCATGATTAGCTTCGAGTCCTGATAATATGCACTGCTCGCGTCAAAATTCCGCGAAACCTCACCCGTCACAAATCATCACCACGTCTGGCAACACCATTCTTGTATGAAGATATTTGATTCAATCTATTGAAGCGCTGCTCCACATCATTCCATGATGGAACAACGAAGCTAAAGCGACCATGATCGCCGACACAAAAGAGAAGACCCCTCCTCTTCCCGCTTAACCAAGACAAAAAGGAAAAGAATATGCCAGACAGTTCTGAGTATGAGTATCATTCGCTAACGGACAAAGTGATAAAAAAAATGAGGGGATTTTCAGCCGTGCATTTCATCATTGAAGACATTACGATTCCCTGAATCGGGGTTCACTTTACCTGGCCGCCATACTGGGCGGCTATCAATTCGGCCTGGAATAAATGGCAGTCTCGCCCAGGTACACGGGCCGTCTGCAGCCCAGCAGCGGATGGCGCTGGAAGCCGTCGTACATCTCGTCGATGGGGATGAAGGACGCATATGGCTGCGTGCCGATGACGGGCTCGTACAGCCTCCTGTGTCGCTTGAGGCCCCAGTTGGGATCCTGGCTGCGGCCGACTTCTGCCTCCTCTTCCTCTGACAGCACGGGCATAGCCGCCTCGTCGCCGTGTGCGCTGTCTGTCCGGCCATGCTTGGACATGTCGAGAATCTCATCCAAGCTCTGTGAAGGGCGCGCGCGGTAGAGCGAGTCGTAGTCTTGTCGCGCCGCGGGGTTGGCTAGGACGTCAAAGGCCGCCTGTGCCGCGCGGTACTTTGCCGCGTTGGTAGTGAAGTACTGGCCTCTTAGACGGCGGAAAGCGGCCTTGACGTCGTCGATTGAGGCGTTGGGCTCGAGCTCGAGGTTGGCGTAGTGGTCGATGAAGTCTGAGGTGTCGCTGGCGGGTGAGGAGGAGTCGTCTGGCGACATGATGGGGTTCTTGAGTGACAGGAGGATGGAGGCGTCGGAGACGTAGATGGACGAAGGTCGCTGGCGACTTTGGCGCACTGAGCCCGGCTGAGAAGTGACGCTCATGTTACGTGATCGTGGGGTTTGTTCGGAGCCGTGACGTGCGTGCATTGGAGTTGGTCGACTGCGAAAGGGACTAGAAGCTCCTGTCCTGCAAGCGGGTGATTCTGGCGGAAAAGAAGGATATGAGTTCATGGTGATGTAGTGCCAGCAGCTGTGTCTCGGACAATGTGAAAATGTTGCACAATGACAAAGAAGAGGAATGCTAGGTGATGATGTGAAGGTCTTGTGCGTTTGTTGAATTGGACCACACAGTGTAAAGTAGCGCAGAGTAGCAGTAATATGGAAACGGGAAACACGCAGACAAACACTATTAAGATGTCAGAGACCTAGACAGGTCCCGTGGTGGAGCTTGCAGGGGAGCTTTCTGCAGGGGTTACGCGGGCGGGAAATGATGTTGCTCGGGGTACCTGACGGAAGCTTATCTCATCAATCAGACGCTCGCGCGCTCGGTGGGTCGGGCCGAATAGCCTGCTCCGAATAACGTGCTGCGAGCTTGCGAGCATCTAAGGATATTTAGTTCTGCTTTGTATAATACTTTAATAAAAACCTTACTTTTGCCTCTACTTAGTAAAGGATATCTCTGCTATTATATATCTAGAATTTTTATAACTTAATAGAAATAATATATTATATAAAGTTCTACTAATTTCTAATATTTTTATAATAAAAAAAGGCTACCTTAATAATAAAGTATACGCTTAAAAAGTAGAGGCTCTTTAGATCTTAAAGCTTAAGATTTTAAAGATTTTTAGCCTGTAAGCTATATAAAAAATTTGCCTTAGTATAGCTTTTAATTTCTATATTACTCTCTTGCGTAAGGAATTTTAAAATTTTAAAAGCAGGATATAATTTTTTATAATATCTTATATTATTATATTTAAGTTATATTAATTTGCTACTATAGATAAGGTTTTTATACGTAAAAGTCTTTACAAAATAGAACTAAAAATCCTTAGACCCTCGCAAGCTCGGTGTGCTCTATTCGGAGCAGGCACCCCACCACCCACCGAGCGCCCGCGAGCGTCTGATTAATAAGATAAACGGAAGCAGTCCTTAAGGGATGGGAAGCAGTGAGCAGAAACAAAATGCACAGAACGTGCTTGCTACACAACGAATAAACGCGTGTAGAATTATTCCCACAATAGAAAGCGTCAAAGCACGACAGGCAGAGAGTTTCTCCTTTCGTTGTTGCAGAGGCCTCCGAGATGGCCCCGGGTTGTTGTTGGTTCGACTTGGAGGGGTCTAAAGCGCTGCACGTGCTAACGTGAGTTGCCTAGCGCAACGTGTAGCAAAAAGTTCCGAGGGCGATCCGCCCGTTGGCTGATAGTTTCTAATCGCGTCACAGCGGCGCGTCACCCTTCGCGTCGTCGACCAAGCTTGAGTCATCTTCATGACGGACCAGTCGAGGAAAAGGAAACAGCCGCAAGATCCCAGCGCCTCCGCAAAGCGACCTCGGTTCCCAATGCGTCCGCAGCATCACATCCCGGTACAGCCCACCAGAAATGCCTATCCCGATGGGGACGTCAACGTCAAGAGCTTCCTCAAGTCGCACGAAAATGAGATCAAGTCGTTCGAAGATGCCATGTGCGCGGCAAAGAAGGGCCTGTCGCGCAGAGCTTTTCAAAATGTCCCCAGAGAGCTGAGGAGACGGACTGCGAGCCACAACCCACAGCGCGTGCCGAAGCGGCTGCGGATGAGGGCGAAGCAGGAAGCGAGGGAAGACAACACTCCCATTGTCAGAGGGAAGAGTGGCAGCGGGGTCGGGAAAGGTTCGAAGGCGCATTTGCGGAAGGAGGGGATAAAGAAGAGCAGGCAGAGGGGGGCGCAGAGAGCGGGAAAGAGCAAGGCCACGGATGGCGGGGCTGATGACAAGATGGACATCGATGAGGCTGCAGGAGCAGACGAACCGAAACCGAAGAAGCCAAGGCCAGCAGCATCGAAAGTCAAGCCCCAGTTTGCGTCGCTAGCCACGCCCGCTACCCCTCCATCCCGATTCCGCAGGCGACAAAAGGGCAAGACATGGCTACCTACACACGTATGGCACTCGAAGCGCGCACGCATGACAGAGCCCAAGGACCCTCTGTGGCGGTTTGCGATGCCACTGCAGCCTGTGTCCAAGGCCTACCGCGTGACACACCGGGCTGTCACTCAGCGAGGCGCCGTGGCATGGGACACGAGTTACATGTCCACGATCAGTCTTGAGGGAGCCGAGGCCAGCATTGTTGGCATGCTCAAAGGGCTAGGCTTCGCTAGTGAAGCAGCGGAAGACCCATGGCAAGACAGAGGCCGAGCGAAGAAATGGCGACACGGCACGAGAGCTTGGGAAGGTTGGATATACCAGCGAGAACCACACGAGTTCAAGAAGATCGCCCTGGCCACTGTACTGTGGTGTGTGGAAGAAGCGGACAGCAAGAAGAGGAAGGCCTTCATTCGCGTACATCCGAGCGCTTTTCTGCAGCTGTGGGAGGAGGCCATTCGAATCTCCAAGGTCCAGAAGCCCGGTGTGATTGTTGAGGACCTGCGCTTTGAGGTGGGCTCCATCGAGATCATAGGGCCTGGCGCAGCGGAGACTTTGTGCTCTATTCTGTCTCCGTCTCCAACCGTCGAAGCAGCTTCCGAAGCACCTCAGTCAGTATGGCCAGATTTGGCTTCCATCACGGACGTCAGCTCTTTGCCCGCAGGCGCACTGCTAGCTTTCGATATCTCAGACCCTCGCTTTAGTGATCCTCCGAAGACGGCCCAAATCTCAAAGGACGAGCATTCTCTGGACTTGCTGATGGACACACTCGCACAATGGCCACTGGATACTTCACAAGGTCCATCTGCAGTATTCGACCGTAGCCAACGGCTTGCTGCACAACGCTCGATGCCATCTGATAAGTCTGTCAATCGCCGTAAAAGAGCCTGTACGCTTGGTGAACGTCCAGAACCACTACCAACAGACCCTCACATTCCGACGCTCATATATACCTCACGAGAGAGCAAGTCGTGGACTATTCTGCTCCCATGGAAGTGCATTCCGCCAGTTTGGAGAGGTATCACACGATACCCGCTGTCAACGGGCGGCAATCCACGGTTTGGCGGGTTGAAGGAACGTCGACAGGTCAACTACGAGCGGTCAGTCCCACTTTTCCCCTTTGATCACCCTGGTACCGATGCTGGTTTGGCATGGGAGCTCAGGGAGCGAGAGAAGAGAAAACACGAATGGACGAAACAACCCAAAGGCAAGAGGATCGAATGGTCCACAATAGATCTCGGCAATGGGGAGAAGGGTGAGATTGGTGACCCGTGGGCGTGCGACTGGGGAAAGTTCCTCACAACGCGCATGCTGGATGCCATAATGATGTACAACGCAAAGATGAATAAGCTTGCGCCTTTCATGCAGCTGTCTGCTAAAGAGGCGACCGACGTGCTTGATGGAAATCCGCTCGAATACGATCACCACCACACGCCGTATCTGTTCACTGTCAAGGTCACTATGACACAGCGCGGCGTTCCAACTGACTGTGCTCGAATCTACCGACTGCCCAGCGATGAGCAATTGCGGAAGAGATGGCTAGCACTCACACCTCAGCCAGGCGGTAAGCGCCAGCCGAAGAGTAAGTACAATGGCTATGCCAGCGATGCATCTGAACACATCAAACGCAGAGAGCTTGCCAGAAGCCTTCTCGAGCCCCAAGCTCTGAGGGATGGCCCTCCCAAGGCTGGGCAGGACGATTATCCCATAGTACCTCGCGAGGAGGATCTCATTGGCTATGTGACGACGGGTAATTTCAACCTCGCTGAGGGCATGCCGACTGCAATTGCAAATTTAGCCTTGCACCGGGTGCCCCTACCCACTGAGGGGGGCAGTCAGGCGATACAGAAGCAGGATCGTGTGTGCATTGTCAGACCAGCTGGCAGCCCGCTCGGAAGGCTGGCGACGTGGGAGGTGGTGTAGATATACCTAGATAGCACACAGCCAAGTACATGATAGCAGTGCTTGTCTCTGCCCAAGTGACCCGTGGACCTCTTGAACGATCAGATCGCGGTCTAATTCATGGTGTGGGGTAGTCCACTTGAGGCTAACGGGGATCGTGCATGAGGCTAACGGGCCCGAGCAAGGATCAGACCCGAAATTACGCCAGTGTCTCGCAGTTGCCGTCTCAGCAAGTCGCCATTCTGTCAGGAACACGACGAGCTGATAACCAAAAAGGCACAGCAGCCATGTCCGAGGACCGGCCGGCCGACGACACTGGCGAAGGCGTCGAGTCCGCCGTGGGACTGTCGCCAGAGGCCCTGGTCGATTTGGTGAGGCTGCTTGCCATGCGCGACGATGCGACCGCGAAGCTAATGCGATATGGATAGACATCGGACATCCTCGAAGACCTGCTGGACAATATCATCTCCAGCACCGTCATCACGTGCCACAGATCCGAGAAGGTCCTGCGCATGCAGTCGGCGGCGACGCAAGCCGAATCGCTCGCTCTCGCCAACCTCGAACCGCTGTCGCAGAAGCAGAACCCCAGCGCCGCCGCCTCGTCGTCGATACCCATCGCCGACACGCCCGCGGCCAAGTACGAGAATGGAACCGTCTACCTCAAGGGCAACCCCCTCAAGACAACGCCCGAGATAATATGTCCGCACTGCAAGCTGCCGCGGCTGATGCACCCCATCATGGGCAAGGGCATGCAGAATCCAGATCTGACCAAGGAGTACTGCATGCTGTATCCGTGGGTCCAGCGCTCCGGGCATGACGTCTACGGCAATCCGTTCCCCACCGACATGGCCAAGAGCAAAAAGGAGCGCGAGCTCATCAAGCAGCAGCAAAAGAACCAAGAAAAGGAGAGCGTGGGCACCCCGGGGTCACAAGACACCGACATGGCTGCTGGCGATGCGAAGGAGATAAAACTCAACACCGGAGGCAAGCCCGCGAGCTACATCCCCTGGCACACGTGTCCAAACTGCAAGCGCAGTCTGCTCATCACGCGCTTCGCACAACATCTCGAGAAGTGTCTTGGCATAAGCGGCCGCCAGAGCTCGCGGAACGCCATGGCGAAACTCGTCGGGCAAAACGGCTCAGGCACGCCGTTGGGAAGTCGAATGGGCACACCCGTCCCTGGCTCACAAGACGGCGGCGGCGCACCAGTCCGCCCCTCTAAGAACGGCAAAGGCATTTCCCCCACAAAGCGCATGGCCCCGCAAGACGACGACGACGAGCTCGGCGCGGACGACACGCCCGAGCGCAAGAAAATCAAAAAGAAGAGCAACTACGTGAAAAAAGCAGATCGCGACGGCAAATCCGGCTCCAGCAGCCTCAAAGTCAAACTCAAGACCGGCCGCCCGGACGTCGAGCGCCGAGCCAGCGAAATGAGCGAGAGAAGCGAAGGCAAGCGCGATCGCGACGACGACGACGATGGCGGCGGCGAGCGGCGCAAGAAGAAGATCAAATTGAGCATGAGCAAGGCCGAGAATGGGCGGGCGAGTGCGAGCGTCGAGCCGCAGGATTGAAATGGCATGGAGACAACCATATGTATATGTACGATCAACTGGGGAGCATCAAAAGGGCGTTTACTTGAGAGCATGGGACATACCACGGCATGGACAAGGGCAACAGGCACCTGGCGTTTTTTTCTGTTTGGCCGACTTCTGGCAGTGTAGTTTCTTAGACCAGAGATGAGGTTTTTTCAAGGGATGTATTGATATGCATTTTGTGGGGAAGACGGGGTTTCACGATGAGGGGGTATGGATAGTTATAGGGAATGAAGTTGTTGATATTGCACGGCTGTGGCTCTTCGCTTTTGTGCGGACTTGATTGTGCAAGCTGACTGGACGTGGACGTGTCTTGAGGACTAAGGGCACATAGTTATCTTCGGCACAGCGCCTACAGGTCTTGCAACGATTCGCACACCGTACCTTTGCACACACGGAGCAACACTGAGGAGCAGAACGTCAGCTTGGATGGCTTCACGTGATTGTTGCGATCCTAATTCAAAGGCAAAGCTGTCTCAAGACATACAAGCTCCGCTAAACATGTACATTTCATTATGTAGCTGGCTTAGAACCGGGTAGACACGAAGAGGTGCTAGCCCGATCAATGCTGTTGTGAATTGGTCTCATTGAGTCCTGGCATCCATCGTGTTGTCGGCATGTGCATTTCGTGTCCATGTGCGTTGGCCTGCGGATCCGCTTCGCATGGGCTTTCTGGTCGTACAAGGAAGACTGAGAATCTACCATACTGTGTAGGTACTCATATCCCTGTCGAGGCTACGACTAGTACAGGCAGGTGCTGACGGAGCAGCAAATATCTTTCGCCTTGAGGCTGGCGCTAATGTGTGGAACCGAGGTAGAATGGGGGGGTGTACATTGCTTGAGACGTTGGCTTGGCTATTCGCCGACTCCGGCAGGACCTCGGGAGTGGTGGAACGTACAACCAGGTCAAAGCATCTAGTAGCGATTCTGCAGTCTTGGACATGCAATGATGGCTCCATTATGCACTGCTGTCTCATACTTGGCTTGTTTACCACGCTAGTTGGGCCCGCATGTTGACTTGCTGTCAGCTCGACTGCGGTCATGTTGCACGACCTACTTTTGCGATCTCGCTTACGTCTACCTCCGACTTCATATAATACAGCACAACTGTGATGCTGTCCTTGTAACGTACTGCCTCTGTCACAGCCTAGTCGGCAACGTGAAAGCGACATGTAACAGTTTCTCAGGATGTAAGATCACTTTGTTTGACGAAACTGGCTCACTTTGTGGCGACCGTTCTTTCTCCTGAAAGTTGACCCCTTGCAGCTTTCGGCGCTGTGTAGACCTACACGACGGAGCTGCACGACAGGTCGACCTTGTGGCAGGTCCAGCGGAGGCTCAGACAGCATCATGTTGTGGTCCGGAAAGCTTCCTTCCGCTGCCTTAACCAGCCCCGCGGTGCAATGACGCTGTATTCCGTATATCGTATATTGTGCGGGGCAGGCGAATTGGGCAACAATCTGCGAGTCCAAGGTTTCGCATCTTGAGCCTATGGGCAATCCACATATACGGTCGGACTGATTGATGCGAACCCAAGTGATTGTTTTGGTCGGGCCAGGCCCAGCGTGCAAAGTACGTCGTGTGTTCAGATGACATGAAGATGTCGCTGTGCAACGTCGAGCCGCAGCGCGAGAGGCGTCATCTAAGCAGGACGCCCGAGAATCCAATATCATCTTACCAACTCGAACAAGAGACACGCCCAGCACACTCGACCAATCAGGCACAAGACTGTGCGGTAGTCTCACAAGAAAACAAGTGCATCCGAGGAGAGGTAGCATCGTGGATCGCTCGCTTCGACGTAGCTCTGTATCAAGAGCATGCTGATTGGCTGACTGCGCACGCGAACTTTACTTGAGTCGCGGGTTTGCCTTGCCGGAGACCTCGCAGCGGTAATGGCGTCGAGATCGACGCTGGCCATACTAGATGTGAAGCAAACGGATCCACTTGTCGCCTTTCCCCGCGCCGTATACACCGTATGGTACGCGGAGTGCACAGAAACATGTGACGTTTCCTGGTTTGACAGCTTGCTTGTACCTGTACACAAGACTGGCTTGATATCAAAAGAAGGCCCACAAGATGAATGACACGCGTTTCGATCGGCTAGCTGACTGCTCTCGCATGCTGTGACCATGCACCAAACAGAAATGGCCCTGCGAGATTGACCCTCGTTTGCCTTGTGCTGATCGTACTAGACAGGGGTCTACCGTTTGAGTGCTTCCTTATTTCAGTGCCACGATTGCCCACTTCAATCCGCTGCGCCCTTGTAAATCTGGCATTGCCTTTCAACCACTGGACACATCGCCATGGAATCTAACACCACTACCTCCCACTCTGGGTGGGCAACGATGGACTTCGAGAATCTTGCGGGGCTCGCGCATACTTTCCAGACCATCGCAGTCGCTTCTCTGGTCTTTACAGTTTTCACATATGCTCCGAAGCTCATAAAGCGAGTCCAGCTCGCAAAACTCCCATCCCATTCTGGCAAAGACTTCATGACCTCGGCGAGAAAGCTACATAAGGAAGGGTATCAGAAAGTGAGTCCAATTCGACAGTGAGGTGGATGTGAATAATGCTGACATTGCACTAGTTCAAAGATACCGTTTTTTTCATGCCGAGCGATGGTAAAGGCTGCCGTAGCTCATGCAACAGCTTAACAAGTGCTGATGATGTGTAGGAGAAGATAGTGTGATCGTCCCACCGCACCTCTTGCCAGAGTTGAGAAAGCTGCCCGACGATGTTCTCAGTTTCGCGGACGCCATTGCAATGGTAAGTCACGAGCTTTGCCTATGAGACTGTTCTAATCAACATATAGTTAATGGAGACGAAATTCACCGGGCTGGATACTCAGAATCAGAGTGCAGTGCACGCTATCAAGTCGGAACTTACACCAGCGTTACCACGTCTAAATCAGGCCGTCTGCGCCGAGGTTGACACAGCCATGAGGCAGGCCCTACCTTCTTGCGATGACTGGACTGAGGTTGATATTAATAACAAGCTCCTCGACATTGTAGCAAAAGTCTCAGGCCGCGTGTTCGTGGGCCCAGACTTGTGTCAGGACCCAGAGTACCTGGAACTGGGCAGAAACTACAGCGTCTATCTTGTAGACGCACTCTTCGCTATCAAGCGTACCCGTCCGTGGTTAAGGCGATTCGTGGGTCACCGTCTCCCAGAAGTAAAGCGCCTGCGCGACGCGGAAAAGAAAGCTACAGCATTCGTAGAGCCTATTGTACGCGCAAGGCTAGAGGCCGAGAAAAATGATCCGAATTGGCAGAAGCCCGACGACATGATGCAGTGGTTGATCAAGCACCAAGGCAATCAAGGCCAAGTGTCATCCGAGCACATTGGCAAGAGCCAACTTGGCTTGATCTTTGCCGCCATTCATACAACAACCATGACTGCGACCAGCATCCTGTACACTCTCGTATCCACGCCTGAATACATGGACCCGCTTCGAGAGGAAATTCGCAACGCCATGCATGACAATGGTGGCAGTATTACCACCAGGGCGTTGCAGCAAATGGTGAAGCTTGACAGCTACATGAAGGAAGTGTTTCGCGTCCACCCGCCTGGCATCAGTACGTATAACTCCAATATACACCCCGACGTGAACATCGACTAACGTCCACAGCTTCATTCAGCCGCCGCGTCATGAAGGGCATCACACTTTCCAACGGACAATACATCCCCGCTGGTGCCACCGTCCAGGTGCCCAGCGCCGCCGTTTACACCGATTCAGCCAACTACCCCGACGCCGACACCTTCGACGGCTTCCGCCACGCCAAACTGCGTGAAGGCGGCACCGCAACTGACCATGGGCGCAATCAATTCGTCACCACAAACGAAACAAACACGGGCTTTGGGTATGGCAGACACGCATGTCCAGGCCGCTTCTTCGCCGCCAACGAGATCAAAATGATTGTAGCAAGACTGATCCTCGACTACGACATGAAGATGCCGGGAGACGCAACGGAAAGATATCCGAACATGGACATTGGACAGACGAGCATGCCGTGTCCCGACAAGACGCTGATGTTCAAGAGAGTGTAGCCAAGGACGCTGAGAGTCGAGGAGTGTGCAATGAGGGCATCATTACAACCAAGACAATGTAAATTAACAAAAAAAAGAATCACATCTCATGTCACACGATACAAACATGTACATTCCCACAATACGCACGTGAAACACATAATCCGTCGTCATCTCATCCCCCCTCTCCCAAGAAAATCCCAAGGAATGCTGACCCGCCCGCGTGACCACACACACACTCCCCCTTCACATGACCACGCACCCACGCACCCATACACCCATACACTAACTTTACCGCCCAGACCACACACACGCAACATTCCACCACCAGACTTGCCCAAACCAGCAGTTTCGCACCCCAGCCGTCGATTCCCTCGCTAAGAATATGCAGCTTAAAGGGGGTCATGCCAGTTTGTGTGAGATTGCGTTGGGGCGGAGCTAAGTAAGCAGGCCCCGCTCAAAGGGGGTTTAGTCAGACGTGGGTTGGCGGGTGAGGCGTTGTTTGATTTTTGCGCGTTGCGGTTGCGGTTGGGGGATCGGATCTCGGATCGGTGCGGTGGGAGGGGATGTGTGGGCAGGATGCGAGGGGGAGGACGGGGGTTGGACGGGAGCTTGTGTTGGGTGTTTTGGATGAGAGCCGCGGGTGTTTTTAAAGCCGGCGTGGTATCGGCGGGAGTACTTACAACATCGCTCTCTTCATCAACACACCCCCCTCCAAGGCACCATGAATAGAAAGGATATTTTAAACTTTTTTGAATTCGAGTTTTATGTCAGGAATAGGTACTTAAAACCATGTTTCCGTTTCCAACCTCCTGTGCTTCTAACTCTCCACAAACATTATGTAAAAAAGCAACGCCGACCATTCCAAGAAAGCGTTCGTGCATCATACTGCACATACAAAAAACCGCTTTGCCAACAAGCGGGCAAGCGAATAAAAACGGTCGGAAGCCAGACCGGCCAACTCCAAAAAAGCGAATGGAAGAAACAAACAAGGCCTCAGGGGCGGTGCGAGAATATGCTTTGTACAGGCTGTGCCAGAAGAAAGGAATAAATGCCGTTGATATACAAAGTAGCGCCGTATATGTTGCAGAATGTTGAAATAGTAAAGTCTTGTGACGCCGCCCAACATAACCAACTTGTTCAGATAGGACGGGTGGTGTCGCTGTCGCGCCGGTCGCGGGAGAGGGCGTGCGGGTGTTGTCGACCGGTCACTCAAGCGGGCACCCATGGCGATTAAATAAACCGTAAATAGGAAGCGCCTCATAAACGCCAATGCAAATGCTTCTTATGGCTCCAACGTGTAAGAAAACGTCTAAAATTACGTGCTTTGCTTTTTGCAGACAACTCATTTTTGCGCGCGCGAAGGTGGGTATTGTCGTTTTGCCGTGGCCACATTAGGTAGTAGTCGACAGAGGAAACAGGAGTCGGAACGTGAGCCAGCAGGTTCCGGTGACGACCAGTGATGTTGTTGATATGAGGAGCTCACATCTTGCAGCCATCTACCAAGGTGTTCTTCGGCCAATCAAAACCAGTTCCTTTCCTTTAACAATGTTAGATGTGCATGAAGATGTGTGAACAGAGCAACTTACCAGTCAGTGAGGTTAGGGTTCATGTATGCATTCGGGTGTTTCCGGATGTACTCCGTTGTTGGGTAGCCTGGAGGATCACAGGTCATGAAATCATCGTCGTTCTCTTGGTCCTCGTCTTGGTAAATTCGGATGAAGTCGATGGCCATCAACGAAGGGAGATTCTTCTCGATGGTGGGAACGTCAATGGCAGCGAAACTGTTGGACATGCCGGAGTTGGCGATGATGGTCATTGGCTCCTCTGGAATGATTCGCTGGCCGATGTTGCCGTTGGGTCGGGTTCCGGGAGCCTTCATTGACCATGTCTTGTCTGCACCGACATACCAGGTGATGTAAGAATCATCCTTCTTGCCTGGCTTGTACTCAAATCCGTAGGTTTGGTATGACTTGCCATCGTACCAGTCGTTGTTCAAGTTCGTCAAACCAGAAATGGCTTCTTGGAAAGGACCTCCTTTGTAGGCGTTCATCATTGTTACAGAGTGATCATACACCTCGAAGTAGTCTGATGTGGGTTAGCAAAGAAGTATCAATGCAGGAGGCGACTCACCATAATCGGGCTGGTACCAAATGTCGAAAGGCGCAGCCTGGAAAGACTGCGAAACCACACCGACAGCGTTCGTCTCTCCGGGACCGATGAAGTGAACTGAGCCTTCCAACGCATCGATTTCGGGAGCACTTCGGGAGGTGCCTGGGTTCGGATGGTCCTCGCCACTGCAAGAGCACGCTGGCAGTTTCATTCCTGGTAGATAGCTCAAGCCGTCGTAAGAACTTTGGTTGGCGGTAATGCCCAAGTCGCAGACGTCGTCGTAGCTGTAAGGCCACAAGCCTTCGGTGGAACCAAGGTAACCGGGACGCGCGAGATTGCCCATGGTCCAGAAACCAGGCCAGAAGCCACTTACATCGCCCTTTCCGGGTAGGGAGATACTGGCCTCGATATGGCCACCCTTGTAGCAAAGCTTATTCCAGGATTGTACCATGCCAGAGCGGTACTTGAGTCCATGGTTATCATGTCGAGCGAACTCGAAAACGAGGGTGCCGTTTTGCGTCCACGCCGCATCGGGATCGTACCACTGTGATGCGTCAGAAACTGCTGTGTTGGAGCGGGTGCACGACTTACCTCCAAATCCTGCGTGGCACCATACCAGATGTCCACGGCCTGGAAGTACGGATCGTCGCCGTCGTAAAATGTGCGTCCGTCGACGTTGAACTCGTCGGAGAAGACAAGCTTCTGCTTCTTTCCGGTGGCCGATATGCGGGTCATGGCCTCGAGCGGCGTGTCGGGATCGATAAGCCCCTTTCGTATGTTGGACAATACCGGCTCGTTCTGCTTGCCCTGAATACACAATGGGTTACCAGTGCAGGGGCCTTTTTCTGGTCTTGTCATCTTGTCGACGAAAGTACTGCGGATGGGTCAGAAATGTGTTTGGAGGTTGTGCAGTCAGGGGAACATACAGTACGGGGTATCCGACAAAGAGGGCCAACAGGCCGAGTGCGAGAAGAGCGAGGCCTCCAACATTGACTACACCTCTCCTAGTAAAAATGTCGCAATCGCGTTGCTCCTTCTCGTTGGGGTCGGGGTTGTGCAGATAGTCGTCCTTCTCGACATCCTCGGGGAACAATAGCAGACCTGCCGAGGGTAGAATGTTGAACTTTTCCGATACAGTCTGGGTGTTGAGATCCTCTTCGCTGCCGGCCCGCGACGGGGCTCTCGAGTCGTCGAAGGGGGAGGCAAAGGGGCCCCGTGAATCGCCAGTCATGTCTGAGCTCCAGCTTGTCCGCCGTGACATGGCCGACGGCGACCGTTGCGGCGACTCATCGCAATAAGGGCGTGTCTTGAGCTTCCTGGGCGGCAGCAGCAGCTCGGCGGATGCGGCGATGTCTGCATTGCTGTACAATCCGGGGGCTGTTGGCGAGACGAGTCCGGGACTTTGGGGCGCCGTGGTTGGTCGTATGGGCTGGGTCAAGGAGCGGGCGGAGGTTGTCCTTGCGGTGCTGGGTCGCACGGCAGGCGGTGCGTTGTCGTCGGTGCGGGCCTCCTGTGTGCCAGAGTTGAGGCGGATATGGGGAGGGCCGCTGCCCCGGGGCGATTGGGGCATCAGGGACATGTTGGACGGAGGTGCAGGCGTGCGAGCGAACGTATAGGGTGAGTAGCTAACAGATGGCGGGTCCTATGGGCGGGCCAGGGCAATGGAGCGATGGCGTGCGATGTGCGATGTGCAATGTGCGATGTGCAATGTGCAATGCGCGATGCGCGATGTTGGTAAACGAGTGTTGTGGTCGGGCTGCGGAACGCAATGGGGGAAGAATTCCTGCAAAGGGAGCGGCCTGCGGGTGCCCTGCAACGGTGACGGCTGCGGTGACGGGGCAACAAGGAGATTGGCTGTGCAGGCTGCGAATACAAACAAGTATCCTCCGGTAGCAGTACCTGTGAAAAAGCCGACGGGCAAAAGCTGCTGGGTAGTGCTGCTGGTGTCGAGGACAGAAACGAGAAACGAGCGAGGGCGGCGCAGAAGAAGTGGTTCCACGTTCGCAGAGGACGCCGACGCCTGCTTCGCTCCTGGGCCAGAAACGGGGGCGCTGCCGGGATGGGTAGTGGCGCCAACAACCTTGAACACGCTTGGCGCACGCTGAAGCACACCTGGGCACCTCACCTGTCAGGAACGCCGGGAAGGGGAAGGTTCGAGTCTGGAGGCGCACGGGATGCAGAGACTGGAGGCTTTGGCAGCACGTGGTGTGTGAGTGTGAAGGTGCGGGTAGGCAGTAGAGGGAGAGTGAAGGCGCGCGATGGTCAAGGGAATTGTGCACTGCTGGTGCTGAGAGAATGGGAATGCGGCGGGCTGGCGGCTCCACTGGCTCTCAGGAGTGAACATCTCGAAGCTCGCCCAAGACACGGCCAATGGGGCTGCCGCTTACGCACTCATGCGGCATGGCTTGCTAAAATTATGGTGGCTAATACCACCCTCGTACTGTAGCTCCAACGGCTGCAAGCCCTGCTCAACAGGACATGGCCGTCGTCGTAGGTGCATGCAAGCCGTCGTGCATAGCGATAGGCGTAGGTATGCAAGCTCGTGAGCACGTGAACATACTACACACCTACACACACATACCCAGGTACCACGGTCGAGCTTCTGCACAGCCAGTCTTCGAAACGTCCCCGAGATTGCAAACAGACCTGCTTGGCCCTCCAATCCTCAACGAGCCTGTCCATCATGCGCCGCCATTGACAGCCAGCGACCCTGGCCCCTGACCGCACCGCCCGTTTGACAATCGGCCCTCAACCCAGCCCACCGCTGACACGGCGACCGCTCTTCTTCATCCCACATGCGCAACACGTCTGCTTCCCAAGAAACACAATCCCACAGAAACCGCCCCAGTATTTCACTTCTCGCTTCTGCAACTCAATCTCATTCGAACCCTTCGCTCGCGTGCTAGCCTGCCAAAGATTGAGATGGGCGATAGATTACGCGTCGCACCGCAAATAATTAACCCTCCCTGCCCGGTCGTCTGCATCGGTCTTCCTTGCCGAATACGCTCAGTGCTCGCCTTTATCGATATCTCGGAATAGAGCCACCAGCCTCGTAAGTGCATATTGCTCCGTTAGTCCGTCTCGGACTTTGCCCTGGGCCTCGTGTCTGAGAAGGATAAGGATAGCTATCGTATCGTGGCGGGCAGATCCGCCACCGTACCCTGCATCCTGAATCCTCATCCTCTGCTTCCATCGCTCGCCTTCCGACGCCTTCTAGAAGCGCGTCTCGACATGCGTCATATGAGTGTAGTCTGAACTCTATATTCAACGGCGCTCGTCGCCCTGCTTTTCGTGAAGTAAAGCATAAGCGTGATAATTAGCACCACATCTCAAAATACCATGCGCTGAGCCCCCTTCTTCGCCTTACCCGCCAAGCGCGCGCCGAAATTGAAACGAGGCAGCGGCCGTACCAAGATGATCCCGTGATTGGGCCTCTCCTTTTAACCTCACCCGCGAATCAGAACACGCCCTCGCTGGCGCAGGGCTGAGATGGTGTGAATGCAAGCTGAAGATTATCGATAGCTCGCGTGCAACAGAGCTGACGGTGCAAGGCTGACCTTGGTGAGCTGCATTTCGTCATCGCGGTCCGCGGAACTGCCATGAATCATCTGCTGCGCTTTGGTGATCATTTCGTTTGGCTAAGGGTGAAGCACGACGTCCATGCGCCGTGGTCAAGTTTGCACATCGTCATCGAAAACATTAACGTTCAACTGGTCGTTTGGCTGCTTTGCAGTATCATGACCCGTGGGACTGTTGGTAAACAAATGCTTCATAACATTGCATGCACGTTTCCACTGCAGTCGACTTACGTCCCTCTATCACGACTCTACACTCAGTGCCTTCAACCCCACAACCCGCCCGTCCTTTTCATCCACTGCAACAACATAGTACTCTGCCCTTGTCCCATCAATCTGCACCTTGAACACCTTGACATCCTCGTTCCCTGCAGCTTTCACTGCATCGATGACTTTCTTGTACTGGCCCTCGAACGCTGTGCCCTTGACCTCTTCCACATCCATGTCGCTGCCGAGCAGTTTCTTGAGATCTCCTGTGAGCTTGTTAGCCATGCCAGTCATGCTTTGCCGGACGGCGCTCAGTGAGGCAAGTGTCTATCGTACCAGCTGATATCGAGCTCCCACTGTACTTCAGCGCCACAGGCTCGAACGGCTCGTCTGCATCGCTGACGTAGTACTCCTCCACCTTCTCAAGTGCTTGTGGTACTGCGGTGTCTACGCTCTTCGTGCCATAGCTCTTCTTGCTCGAGCCGCTTTGCTGTTGTGCCGAGCCCGTGTCTTGGTTCGCTTTGTCGAGGAAGGAGGCGTAGTCTGCGTCGGAGGACATGGTGCGTGTGGAGGGAGTGCCTCTAGTGGTACCGATGATGGGGATCGGGAGTGGAGAGGTGCGTTGTGTTGTGCAGCGCGCGGGCAAGCGTGTGGTGGAAGCTGAAAAGTTTTGCTTGGTGCTTGTGTGGTGTAGGAGGTAAGTACTATTTGTTGGCAAGATTCGGTGTCTGTATAGTATGCGGGACACTGCGCGTGGTGAAAGTAATGGCAGATGCATGGCTTGAAGCTTGCTATGACGCAACTCACGAGCTGCAGGGCAGGTGCGATGCGGGCGAGTCGGGCAAATCAAGAATGCGCCCCACCATCACCTTCACGCCTCACTGCAGGTCGAGTTTGTGGCCCAATGACAGCTATTTCTTGGTGACGAGGTAGCAACGTCCGCACAGCTTTCAAGACCGTGTAACATCATGAAAATGTTCGTACATCTGTCTCAAGCTACACAGCTCTTCTCGATGTCAAAATAGTACACTGTGAGCACAAGACCAGCTAGAACAGTGTAATTTTGGGAGAATGGCCATAGTTGACGCCATCTGACACCTGACCCCAGACCTATGTCTATGAGCTGCCCATCAGCACTTTTTGCAAGAGTGATATTAGAACGTCACGCAGGTTCAAAAGGATATGCACAAAGCTGAGACACAAGCAGCTAGATTTCATGATGCAGCCGTGCAGAAAGCCGAATGTACATTTGCGCCATGGATATGCTCCCTTCATCCCAAAGTGTGGGATCCTCTCGCAGCCGGAGAACGTGCCGTGGCTACATCCTTCGCATATCGCGATCCCCACTCGCTCTGATCCGAGTCCATAGCCATCCCGAGAAAACCGAATCCATGACCGAAAATCTTTAGCTCATCGTGCTCGTTCCAAACGCCCTCTTTTCATAAATTGGCTTATGAAGTGGGGTTGGGGTTCATCTGCTCCTGATCAGCATGTGCTCCTTTGTCAAAACGCATCGTCGCTACTGACCTTCCTCTTGCCACCGGTCATGGTGACGTTGACGAAGCGGCGGGTGTAAGTGAGTCTCTTCTTGGCGCGGCCCTTGGGAGTCTTCTTCTTCTCCTGGGGCTCAACCTGTTGCCAATATGTCAGCCTCCATTATCTTCGGGTCGCTTGAAGTGTGAATTATGGTGCGTATCGCGATTGAGGCGGTGGTCATTCCTATGTGGTGCGCAGGAGGCAGTGTGATTGTTCGGACGCGGATGGGCTTACCTTGGCTGCCAGATGTTAGCTGCTGTTGTTTCCCGTTGCATAAGGAAATATGAACTTACGAGTCTGAGACTTGACCTTTCCGGCACGAGCGAGGGATCCGTGAACCTTACCCATGATTGCGGTGGATGGGTTTGATGAGTTGGGAGTGTTGTCGACGGGGTTTTCTGTGTGGCAAAGTCCGATTAGCGGTCTTGTTTCGAGGGTCGAATTTGGGGATTGCGGATTTTTGTTGTGGGAGCGTGTGTAGCGCGCAGTCCGAAGGAAGTCGTGCAGTTGGGTACGTACAGTTTGCGGTGGCGGTCGGTGGTGTCGATGACTCTGAACGGCTAAGAGGAGGTGATTTCGACACGGAAGGTGTGGACGAGCGGCTAACCGAGATCACGTGTGGGCACTAGCTTGGCGGCAACTTCATCCTGGAAGAAACGCCTTGAGTCACTTGAATCATTGTGAAAAATAATTGGGCCAATGGGAAGTGGTACTACGTTCTGAAATATTCGAAAAGCGTGGTTTGCTTTCTACCATCTCGCTTCCATGATGAGTGCATCCTGAAAGTATCTACGAGGCACGTTCTTGGCAGCGATCATCAGATAAGATAATGCAAGAACACTGGAGAGGTACCGCATGCTCATGACCCCACAACAGCTCCAGGAATGTCTAAACTACAGCTGCACCTATTTTCACGTCATGCAACACGTGAGTTCCAGGTATCAGGAGAAGTCATGAGCTTGCCATCGACTTCCAAGAGATTAGGCTTGACCGCGGCCGGTTATTCCCGTCTTCGGATCGTGTGATGTGCTCGACATCCCACGTCTCGGTTGACCTCACTGTTTGCTATCAACACCACTCACACCACCACTTACCACAGCTCACAGCAGCTGTTAACATCTTTATCTAGCTCTTTGCATACAGAACCTGCAAAGATGTACCTCAAATCGGGCACCCTCCTTTCCCTGGCTGCCACAACCTCCGCCTTCAACCTCCCCTCTCCCAAGCATCTCTTCTCCAACCCCGACGCATCCACCGCCGACTTCAACATCCCCACCGTCCACGAATCTGCCGTTCAGGCCCGCCGCATCCTGCGCCTCGAATCCATCGGCACGCTCTCCACCATCTTCCCCAGCGCACCACACGCCACCGAGCGCCGCCCCAGCGATGTCGCCGGCGCCCCAGTCGGGTTGATGGACTACTACGGCGACTGCGAGCCCGAGACCGGCAACCCTACCATCCTCGCAATCACAATCGCCACAAGCTTCAAGAACGTAGATGCGGGCAGCAACATCACACTGAGTCTGCGCTGGCACCCGCAGGACTCGACGTGGCGTAGCCCTGCCTCGCTCCCACGCTTCAGTCTGATCGGGCGGTTAGAGGATCTCACTTCAGACGACTTGAAGGCCAACCCGCTGGTTCCGGCTTGCTATCTCAAGTACCACCCGGACGCTGCGGCGTGGTTGCCTGGAAACAGGATTCATGAGAGCAAGTGGGTGAGGCTGGTGGTTGAGGAGGTCTATTGGATTGGCGGCTTTGGTGATAGGGCGTATATTGGGTGGATCCCGAAGGAGGAGTGGAATGCTGTCACGAAGGAGGAGATTGAGAGCATCAGGTTGCCTGGAGAGAAGAAGGGGTGGGGTGGTTGGAGGGAGTGGGTTGGTTTGGGGCAGATTGAGCTTTGAGTGGGAAGCATGATACTCCAGATCGTGAGCTATGGGAGATAGCGATCAGGGAATTAGATAAATCTGTAGTATTGCATTTGTTGTTTGACTTGGGTAAGCGTAAGATTTGGCGTAAGGTGAATAGTGAATGTAGCATGCAGTTCAATCGCATTGAAGTTCTGGGTAGTGTTATACTTGAGATCATATTTCATGTTTCATTTGACTGATGAGTCTGCGTCGTATCTATAAGGTCTTGATTTCGACATGGCCATTTCGCTAGCTGCTTCCTCTATGCGCCTACCTGGTTAAGGATGCCCTGCAGGTTGATAGACTTGGGGCGCTCGATAGGCAGACCCAGTGCTCGGTCCCAGATGAGTTGTGCAAGGGGGCCGAGACCACGGCTGACACCGAATGTTGCGGTGTAGTACAGGGTCTCTGTAAATCCGTAATGGTGGAATAGGACACCGGAGGAGGAGTCGACGTTGGGGTAGGGGTTCTTGGTCTGTGTTTTCGGTCAGTACTGGTGCATGTAAATAGGTCGAGGTTGTCTCCTACCTTTCCGTGCTCAGTAAGCACACCAGGGGCGACTTCAGAGTTCTTCTTAACGAGCTGGTAGACGGGGTTCGCCGCAATGTCAGGCCGAGCATTGGCAAAGTCCATCAAAGCCTCGAAACGCGGGTCAGGCTTCCTCAGCACAGCATGGCCGTAACCGGGAATGACACGACCGGACTTGAGGACGCTCCAGAGGAAGTCGGTGACATCCTTGTCAGAGAACTTTGTACCGACAGTCTTCTGCATATCAATTATGAAACGGAGCACTTCCTGGGCAGCCAGACCGTGGAGAGGTCCGGCAAGACCCTGCAGACCGGCACTGTAGCTGAGGAAGGGATCACTGAGGGCTGATCCGACCAAGTGAGTAGTGTGCGCAGAGACGTTACCACCCTCGTGGTCACCGTGCAGAGCGAGGTACAGACGGAGGAGATCTTGGAAACCCTCGTTCTCCTTGCCGGATTTGCCTAGCATGGCAGCAAAGTTGTAGGCCCAATCTTGCTCCAGATCGACCTGGGCTGGGAGGGTACCTCCGCCGCGGTACGCGTTCTGGTAGATCTTCGCGGCGATGGTTGGCAGCTTTGCAAGCAAGCTGATGCTGTCGTCAAAAGTCGGCTCCCAGTAATCAGCCTTGTTGATTCCCTTCTCGTAGGCCTTTGCAAACTTGGACTCGTAGTTCAATGCTGAGACCGCGCATGCAAATTGTGTCATCGGGTGGAGGTCCTTGGGGAAATCGTCGAGCATCTTCTCAACGAATTTGGGGATGCCAGCCTTCTCAGCAAGTTCTCGTGAGAGAACGCGAGTCTGTGATACGGAAGGAACCTCTCCTGTGAGGAGCAGCCAGAACATAGCCTCGGGAAGCATTTCAGTGCCGGAAGTGCCCTTAGGAAGCTCCTTTTGGCAGTCCTTGATGGTCTTGCCGTGGAAGCGGATACCTTCGTTGGCGTCGAGGACTGAGCCCTCCCAGACCATAGCCTTCAGGCCTCTACATTGCTGTCAACAATGCATTATATATTTCAATCCAGATTTGCATACCTCATTCCACCAAGCGCGTTTTCAACCTTGACATCGCCGAGCTTCTTGTCGGCGTGTGCCTTGACCTTCTTGAGCAGTTCGCGCTTTGCGGGCAGAACTTTCTTGAAAGTTTCCTTGAGATCCGGCTCAGAGGAAGAAGAGTAGCTGCATGCTTGGACTAGCAAACAACATGTTAATGTTGGTCATTGAGCTAGAAATTGATCAATTGCATACCAGAGGCAAAGGGGCGCGCTGCCGAAGGCTGTAAGCAGGTCAATTAGCTCCAGAGCGAATGTCGTAACTTTTTTTTTCGCATACCTTAGCCGCGCGCAGAGCGCGTGAAGCAGTTCGTGCACTCAAAGACATGGTTGTGAGGGGTAGCTGGGGTAGGGGATTGCGGGGAAAGCAATTGTTCCAGATCTCTACAGCAAACTTCAATTATGAATTGGTTTCACACAGGTCCGGACACGTCGGGAGAAGGTGAAGCAAGGAAAGAAAACCGGACGGCAATCCTCGGCGGACAGTGTTCACAAGGCACGCGTTGGCCGTCTATGCGAGCGCGCCCGGGCGACGTCAAAGGTACCGAGGGGCAGTACTGGAAGACGCCTAGCGCACGTTTACCCTCGGCTTGTCCGGGGAAGAGGAGAAGCATTGCCGCAGAGCATAATGGAAGAAAGCCGCAGCCATTTTATGTTCCGAAGAGCTCTCGGTCCACGTGCGAGGAGGAAAGAGAAGAGACACTGAGTCGAGGCGCGTGGTAAACATCGTCACCGACTTCGGAAGTTCGCCGAGACCTGGCAACCGCTTACCAACACCCCTCTACTAAAATTCCTTGACAGTGAAGAAGTAGGCCCTGCTGGCTGGAGGCCTGTTCTCCCATCTACACACACGATGCTGCGAACAGTGACACGATCTGTCGCGCGCCAGAGCCGCTCTTTGCGAACATCGAGCCGAACACCACAGCTTCTGCGCCCACTCTCCACAACGGCATACCGCATGTCCAGTTCCACCTTGAAAGCCGTAGACCCTCCAGTATCAGCAGCCGTGCCTGCCGATTCGTTCCAATTGCTACCGGAGGCATCGAAAGCAGGCCAAGCTGAAGATGCGCTCTTCGATGAGCAGGTACAGGCCGTGAGGGATTGGTGGGCGTCACCACGATACAAAGGCATCAAGCGACCATATTCAGCGGAAGATGTAGTCAGCAAGCGTGGCGCGCTCCAGCAGACCTATCCCAGCTCCCTAATGGCGCGGAAGCTCTTCAACCTGCTTGAGGAAAAGGCAGCTAAGGGCGAGCCAGTACATACCAGTGCGTCTACTCTAGTCCTGATAGCTAGAACAATGACTGATCATATTACTCTGAATTTCAGTGGGTGCCATTGACCCTATCCAAATGTCCCAGCAAGCTGCGAACCAAGAGGTGCTTTACATCTCAGGATGGGCATGTTCCTCCGTACTCACGACCACGAACGAGGTCTCCGCCGATTTTGGTGACTACCCATACAACACGGTACCGAACCAGGTTCAGCGAATGTTCAAGGCACAACAACTACACGATCGAAAGAACTGGGACAACAGGCGGAAGATGAGCGCTGAGGAGCGTGCGAAGACACCTTACCTGGACTACATGCGACCCATTATCGCTGATGGAGACACCGGGTATGTTGAGTCGAAGTTGAGACTATAGCAACACACTGACATCTTACAGCCACGGAGGTCTCTCGGCCGTGATCAAGCTCGCAAAGCTCTTTGCCGAAAACGGTGCGGCTGGTGTCCATTTCGAAGACCAACTTCATGGTGGAAAGAAGTGCGGACATCTTGCAGGAAAGGTACTTGTGCCAGTTGGCGATCACATCAATCGTCTCGTAGCTGCACGCTTCCAGTGGGACATGATGGGCTGCGAGAACCTCGTCATCGCACGAACAGACTCAGAAAGTGGCAAGCTCATCTCCAGTGCAGTTGATGTCCGGGACCACGAGTTCATCAAGGGGGTCACAGAAGAGTCGGAACCTCTCGCCGAGACACTCCAAAACATGGAAGCTACAGGCGCGCCAGGAAAGGAAATCGACGCATACGAAGCCGCATGGGTGAAGAAGCACAAGCTCGTCACCTTTGACGAAGCCGTTGTCCAACACCTCGAGAAAGAAGGAGCCTCTCAATCGACCATCGACGAATACCTCAACGAGACGCGCTCCAACCCCGACTACTCCCTCCTCAAGCGCCGCAAAGCGGCTGAAAAGTACACGAAGTCGCCCGTCTACTTCAACTGGGACATCCCACGCACCCGCGAAGGCTTCTACCACTACAAAGCCGGCATGGCTGCCGCCACCAAGCGTGGCAAAGAATTCGCGCCTTATGCCGACCTCCTATGGGTCGAAACCGGCGACCCAAGCGTCGAGAAAGCCGCAAAGTTCGCCGGCGAAATCCGCCAGATCTACCCGGGCAAGAAATTCGTATACAATTTGTCACCCAGCTTCAATTGGATGGGCCAGGGCTTCAGCGAAGACGCACTCAAGTCGTTTGTCTGGGATCTGGCCAAACACGGGTTTGTGTTCCAGCTTATTTCGCTGGCGGGGATTCATAGCACCGCGACGATCACGTGCGAGTTGTCGCGCGCGTTCAAGGATGAGGGCATGCTGGCGTATGTCAAGCTGGTTCAGGCGCGGGAGAAGGCATTGGGTTGCGATGTGCTCACGCATCAGAAGTGGAGTGGGGCCGGATATATTGATGGGATTTTGGGGGCGATTCAAAGTGGGAGTTCGGGGAGTAAGAGTATGGGTGAGGGCAATACTGAGACGGGATTCTAGACTTGGTTATGTAGGAAATATATGACTACTGTGTATTACTGCTGGATTTGAGGTGAGAAGTTTCAGTCTTTCTCATAGCTCACTCTTCTCTTCGCTTGGTCTTCGTCCTTTAGCGATCAGGATCGTGCGCCATAGCTTCTTTCCTGCGAATTCCATGTAGCTCCTTTCATCCAGGGTGATGACATCAACGTCCACGAATCCAGCTTCTGTGAAGAATTTCTTGACGCCATCGATGGTG
>Ga0265780_10001082_pt1 | contig 39704 bp, 37 predicted proteins | sample P1T30metagenome_FD_192432 | JGI IMG/M metagenome (GOLD analysis project Ga0265780, IMG submission 192432) | Plant litter microbial communities from East Loma Ridge, Irvine, California - P1 T30 | ecosystem: Environmental > Terrestrial > Plant litter > Unclassified | place: USA: California...
GCTCTGCACGCCCGGCCTTCCGGCCCTGGGCATCCCGCGCAGTCGCGTTCCCGCCGGTAGCAACCGGGGGAAACGAGAAACGGGAACCATGCATCATGCGAACGTCAACCTGGATAGGCCGCGGCCATAGAACACCGGGGCGGCCGAGTGGACCTGTCGCATCCGTAACTTGGGTTACGATCAGGTACTGGTTATTGCCTAGCACCGACCTGCGCGCGCAGCAACCGGCACGTGAAGTGACGATATCGGGTAATTCTATGGTTGGACGACACGTTAACGTTTCTGCGCTATCCTCCGCCAGATGATCATCGGGGGATCCGGGAAAGTGTGCGTAATGCGCTCGGTGCAGGTGTTTTCTGCGAAATTTGCGGCGTTCCGTGGCCGCCTTGCACCGACGGGAACGCAGTATCGGACCGCTTGCCGCACGGTTGCCGCCGGTTTGGCGTTGGGACTTGCCGGTTTGGGGACGACCGCAGCGGTCGCGCAGCGAACGGATCGTCTCCAGGCCGCCGGGATCAAAATTGCCGCACCGACCGCCGCCAAACACCGCGGACGGCTGCCACGGATCTATGGCGACGACGACCGCCGCCCGCTGGTCGTGATCGATGCGGGGCACGGGGGCATGGATCCGGGCGCGATCTCGCCGATCGATGGACGACGCGAGAAAGACGTCACGCTCAAGATCGCGCGCGCGATCCGCGACGAACTGGTCCGTGCGGGCCGGGTACGCGTCGCGTTGACGCGGGAGGACGATCGTTTCCTGGTCCTGCGCGAACGCTATGGGATCGCGCGGCGGCTGGGGGGCGCGCTGTTCATCTCGATCCATTGCGACAGCGTGGGTGCGGGGTCGGCCTCGGGCGCATCGGTCTACACCTTGTCCGAAGTTGCCTCCGACCGCGAGTCGGCACGCCTCGCCGCGCGCGAGAACAAGTCGGACATCATCGCGGGCGTGAACCTCGCCTCGACCAACGCCGACATCTCCTCGATCCTGATCGACCTGACACAGCGCGAGACGATGAACGCGTCGGCTGGGTTCGCACGGCTGCTCGGGCGCGAGGCGCGCGACCGGGTGCCGCTCAAGCCCAATTTCCACCGCATGGCATCGCTGATGGTCCTGAAAGCGCCCGACATGCCATCGGTGCTGTTCGAGACCGGGTATATCTCCAACCCCGCCGACGCCGAGTTCATCGACAGCGAGGACGGCCGCCGCCGCATCGCGCAAAGCGTCGAGCGCGCGGTCGAAGTGCATTTCGCGCGACGCATGGCGAACCGCTGAAACGGGCGGCAAGACGTCGCGCAATGCGACGGCCACGGCACCGCACGGGATAAGGCGGCTGGCAAGCGACGCGAAAGTTGCTAGAGCCTCGTCGCTTATGGCCGAGCCCGACTCCACCGTGACATTCCGTATTCGTCGGGAAGAGGGGAGCTCCGAAGGCTTCCTGCGCCGCGCCTGGGGCCGCTGGTGGGTCAAGACGCTGGCGGTTTTCGCGGTTCTGGGGGCGATCGGTGCCGGGGTCGGCTGGTATGTCTTCGCGTCCGATCTGCCTGAGGTCGACACGCTGCGCACCTATGAGCCGCCGCTTCCGACTAACGTCCGCGGAACCGACGGTACGCCGATCTATACCTATGCACGCGAACGCCGGGTCGAGTTGAGCTACGCCGAATATCCGCCGATGCTGGTGCGCGCGTTCCTGGCCGCCGAGGACAAGTCGTTCTTCGAGCATCACGGCGTCGATTATCTCGGGATCGCCAACGCCGCGTTCCGCAATCTGAGCACCGGGCGTCGTCCGGCGGGCGCATCGACGATCACGCAGCAGGTGGCGAAGAACCTGCTGATCGGCAACGCGCCCAATTACAGCCGCAAGATCAAGGAGGCGATCCTCGCCTATCGGATCGAGGGAACGCTGACCAAGAAGCAGATCCTCGAACTGTACCTCAATCAGATCGCATTGGGGCGCAACGCGTTCGGTGTGGCCGCCGCAAGCTACGCCTATTTCGGCAAGGACCTCAACCAGCTCGATCTCGCGCAAATGGCGTATCTGGCGATCCTGCCCAAGGGTCCGTCCAATTACGATCCGCTGCGCCATACCCAGCGCGCGCTTGACCGGCGCGCCTATGTGCTGCGCGAGATGCTCAAGAACGGGTTCATCACCCAAGGCCAGCACGACGCCGCCTTGGCCGAACCGCTCGGCACCGTGCCGCGCCAGACGCCCAAGCGCGAGACCGCCGGCGCGGGCTATTTCGTCGAGGAAGTCCGTCGCCAGTTGATGGGCAAGTTCGGGGAGGATGCGCTCACCGGTCCGTACAGTGTCTATGCCGGCGGACTGTGGGTGCGGACTTCGCTCGACCCGAAGATCCAGGATTATGCGCAGACCGCACTGCGCGAGGGGTTGCTCCGGTTCGATCGCGGACGCGGCTGGTCCGGTCGGATCGACCATGCCAACATCGACGGCGACGCGTGGCAAAGCGCGTTCCTCAACAAGAACATCGGGCTCGATTACGACGATTGGCGCGCAGCGATCGTGATCGGTCTCGACAGCAGCGAGGCGACGCTCGGGTTCGGTGACGGGTCGACCGGTGCGATGCCGCGCTCCGCCGCGCAGATGCCGGTGCGTGGGGCGGGCGGCACCGCTTATGCGGCGCTCAAGGTTGGCGACATCATCGCGGTCGCGCCCGAAGGCGGCAGCTTCGCGCTGCGGTCGGTGCCGAAGATCTCGGGCGCGTTCGTGGTCGAGGAACCGCAGACGGGCCGCGTGCTGGCGATGCAGGGCGGGTTCGACTCGCGGCTCCAGGCGTTTAACCGCGCCACCCAGGCGCAACGCCAGCCGGGGTCGACGATCAAGCCGATCGTCTATGCCGCGGCGCTGGAAGGCGGGATGACGCCTGCCTCGATCATCGTCGACGGGCCGTTCTGCGTTTATCAGGGCGCGCGTCTCGGGCAGAAGTGCTTTCGCAACTTCGCCAACATGCGCGGCGCAGGCCCGCGCACGATGCGCTGGGGCGTGGAGCAATCGCGCAACCTGATGACGGTGCGCACCGCCGCGACCACGGGCATGCCGCGGATCGTGTCGCTGATGGACCGGATCGGCGTAGGCAAATATCCCCCCTACCTCTCCTATGCACTCGGCGCGGGCGAGACGACGGTATCGCGGATGGTCAACGCCTATGCGATCCTCGCCAACCAGGGCCAGTCGCACCCTTCCTCGCTGATCGATTTCGTCCAGGACAGGCACGGCAAGGTGATCTGGCCCGAGAACTGGCGCGCGTGCGACCGCTGCAACGCCCCCAACTGGAACGGCAAGGCGATGCCGCGCCCGGTCGTGCGCGGAAAGCAGATCGTCAGTGCGATGAGTGCGTATCAGATGATCCACATCGCCGAGGGCGTGATCCAGCGCGGCACCGCGACGATCCTGCGCGATCTCGACCGCCCGATGTTCGGCAAGACCGGGACCAACTCGGGCCCGACCGACGTGTGGTTCATCGGCGGCACGCCGCAGATGATCGGCGGGCTGTACATCGGGTATGACCAGCCGCATTCGCTCGGCGGCGCGGCGCAGGGCGGCACCGTTGCCGCACCGATCTTCAAGGCGTTCGCGGTCAAGGCGTATGAGGGGCTGCCCAAGATCCCGTTCCGCGCGCCCGCGGGTATCCGCATGGTGCGGATCGATCGCGGCAGCGGACGGCCCGTGTTCGGCGCGTGGCCGACCAGCGATCCCAAGGCCCCCGTCATCTGGGAAGCGTTCAAGCCCGAGAGCGAACCACGCCGCGTGATCCACCGCGACGTGACCGCGCCCGACCCCGCCGCTGCGGCGGCGGCCGCCGCCAAGGCACGCGCGGCGAGTGACGCCCAGAAGGAGACACGCAAGGACAGCGATTTCTTGCAAAGACAGGGTGGTATTTACTAGCACCACCCCCGGCTCATATACGTCATCCCCGCGCAAGCGGCGGATCCGTTCCTTCCGCGCGCCGGAAATGATGGATTCCCGTCCCCCGCGGGAATGATGAAACGATGTTTTCTGGAAGGTTTTCCCATGCGCGCTGAAGCGCAGGCTCATATCGACTCGATCAAGGACGCGCTCGCGCTGCTCCGCCGGTTCCTCGACTGGGATCGCGCGCTGCGTCGTCTCGACGAGCTCAACGCACGCGTCGAGGACCAGGCCTTGTGGAACGATCCCAAGGCCGCGCAGGTGGTGATGCGCGAACGGCGGCGTCTCGACGAGGCAATCACCGCGACGCGCGCGATCGAGAGCGAACTCAACGACACCGCCGAGCTGATCGAAATGGCCGAGGCCGAGGGCGACACCGAGATGGAGAGCGAGGGCGTCGCCGCGCTCGCCGATCTCGCGCGCCGGGCGGACACCGACAAGGTCAAGGCGCTGCTGGCAGGCGAAGCCGATGGCAACGATACGTATATCGAGGTCAATGCGGGCGCGGGCGGGACCGAGAGCCAGGACTGGGCGGGGATGCTCAGCCGGATGTATTCGCGCTGGGGCGAGCGCCACGGATTGAAGGTCGAGCTGATCGACCAGCATTCGGGCGAACAGGCGGGGATCAAGTCGGCGACGCTACTGCTCAAGGGCGAGAACGCCTATGGCTATGCCAAGACCGAGAGCGGGGTCCACCGCCTCGTCCGGATCAGCCCGTATGACAGCGCCGCGCGCCGGCACACCTCGTTCGCGAGCGTGTGGGTGTACCCGGTCGTCGATGACAATATCGACGTCGAGTATAATGAGAGCGACCTGCGCATCGACACCTATCGCGCATCGGGCGCGGGCGGGCAGCACATCAACACGACCGATTCGGCGGTGCGCATCACGCACATCCCGACCGGGATCGTCGTCCAGTGCCAGAACCAGCGGTCGCAGCACAAGAACAAGGCCGAAGCGTACAACCAGCTCCGCGCGCGGCTGTACGAACGCGAGCTCGCGATTCGTGAAGCCGCGGCCAATGCCGAGAATGCGGGCAAGACCGACATCGGCTGGGGCCACCAGATCCGCTCCTATGTGCTTCAGCCGTATCAGATGGTGAAGGATTTGCGCACCGGCGTCACCTCCTCGAGCCCGTCCGACGTGCTCGACGGCGATCTCGATGCGTTCATGGCGGCGGCGCTGTCGCAGCGTGTCACCGGCGAGACGGTCGAGGTCGAGGACGTCGAATAGTGGGGGACAGCAAGCGCGCCGCGTTCGTCCGGCGGGCCACCCTCGCCGGTGTCCTGCTCGTCTCGGCGTGCGACGGTGGCCCGGCGCGCGTGCCCGACCGCACCGAGAAGGCAGGCCCCTTCCCCGCACCCGACCGACCCGTTGCCCCCGTGGTGTCGTCGCGCTGGTCGACCGAGGAGGAACGCGACCGGCTCAACGAAGCCAGCGAAGTGATGGCCAAGGCCGGGATCAAGCCCGGCATGACCGTCGCAGATATCGGCGCGGGGGAAGGCTATTACACGATCCGTCTGGCGGCGCGGGTCGGCAAGGACGGACGCGTGCTGGCCGAGGATATCTTCCCGGCGGTGCGCGATACGCTTGCGCTTCGCGTTGCGCGCGAGCGGCTCGAGACGGTCAGCGTTCGGCTTGGCGGGGTCAACGATCCGCGATTGCCCGATGCGAGCTTCGACCGCGTGCTGATGGTGCACATGTACCATGAGATCGAACAGCCATATGAGTTCCTGTGGCGGATGCGCCCGGCGCTACGGCCGGACGGGCTGGTCGTGGTGGTCGACGCCGATCGCCAGACGCAGAACCACGGCACCCCGCCCGCGTTGCTGAAGTGCGAGTTCGCTGCGGTCGGCTACGTGCCGGTGGCGACCTATGACATGCCCTCGGCCGGGGGGTATCTCGCGACCTTCCGCCCACAGGGGCCCCGCCCCGACCCGAGCGCGATCAAGCCCTGCCGCAACGGCTGACGTTTCGGCCGCCTACAGCAATCCCAGCGCGCGGAAGCGGACGATGCCATCCCGCGCAAGCACGACGTGCTCGACCAGCCGCACGTCCACCGCGTCGAGCGTCCGTGCGAGCCGTTGCGTGAGGCGATAGTCCGCGCTGCTCGGGGTCGGGTCGCCGCTTGGATGGTTGTGCGCCAGCGCGACCGCCACCGCATCCAGCGCGATCGCATCCGCCACTATGCTGCGCACGGGCAGCAGTAGCGACTGCGTCTGGCCCGCGGCATGATGGCGCATCCCCAGAAGCCTCCATTCCGGATCAAGATAGGCCATGATCGCAATCTCCTGCGCGGCTTCCGCGATCGGTGCGAAGTGCCGGTCGAGCGCGCGCAGGGCAGCGACGATCCGGTCTTCGGCGATATCGGAGCGGCCCGCGATCATGTCCGATCAAGACGGCATGCCACTCCGTTGGCCCAGCCGAGCCTGATCCATTTCTGCGTGTTTGGGACGGCGAAAAACCGGCGATGGTCCCCTGCCCGAAAGCTGCTAGGTCGGCAGCGAAGGACCAATGTGCGACCGATGGCGCAGGGCTGAGCCGCCTTGCGCTGATCGACACGAGAATGAGGCACGATGATGCGACACCCGGAATATCAGTATCTCGACCTGATCGAGCGCGTGCTCGACCACGGCGACGAGCGCGTCGATCGGACGGGCGTTGGAACGCGGTCGATCTTCGGCGCGATGGTCCGGTTCGACCTGTCGGGCGGGCAAGTGCCGATCCTCACGACCAAGCGCGTCTATTGGAAGACCGCGGTCAAGGAGATGCTGTGGTTCCTGACCGGCGGCACCAACATCCAGGCGCTGCTGCGCGACAATGTGCGGATCTGGACCGACTGGCCGCTGGCGACGTATCGCCGCGAGACGGGCGAGCAGATCGATCAGGAGACGTTCGAACGCCGGATCGTCGAGGACGATGCCTTCGCGGCGCGCTGGGGTGAGCTTGGGCCGGTGTACGGCAAGCAGTGGCGGCGCTGGCTCGGCAGCGACGGGCAGGAACACGACCAGATCGCGACGCTGGTCGAGACGCTGCGGACCAACCCGGCCAGCCGCCGGATGCTGTTTCACGCGTGGAACGTCGGCGAGCTGTCGGGGATGGCGTTGCCGCCGTGCCATATGGTGTATCAATATCATGTCACGTCAGACGGACGACTCAACTGTCTGATGTTCCAGCGATCGGTCGATTTGCTGCTCGGCGCGGCGTTCAACTACGTCGGCGCGACGGCGCTGCAGCTGATGCTCGCGCAGCAGGCGGGGCTGCGGCCCGGGGAACTGGTGTGGGTCGCGGGCGACGCGCACCTGTACCTCAATCACCTCGACCAGGCGCGCGAACAGCTTACGCGCACCCCGCGCCCCTTCCCGACGATGCGACTCGCGCGCCGGGCGGACAGCATCGACGGCTACCGGATCGAGGACTTTGTGGTCGACGACTATGCGCCGCACGCCGTCATCAAAGCGGACGTTGCGGTGTAAAACATTGATGATCTGTCTTTTTTATCGGAATGGTGATCTGTCAAAAACTGTGGACAGTCGGGGGCGGGTCGTGAGAAACAGGACTGCGGGAGAAGTCGTAACCGACCGATAGGAGCAGGATGATGTATCGAGGATCGACACTGTCTTACGGGACGTCTTTTGGACGATTGGGTTTGGGCCTTGCCTGTGCCGCGTTCGCGCTGAGCGCGTGTGGCAAAAAGGCGGAAACCACGGAAACCAGCACCACCACCGCCGCCACAGCACCGGCCGCGACGGCCCCTACGGAAGCGGCACCCGCCGCTGCGCCTGCTGCGGCCAAGGCACCGGCCCCCGACAACACCGACACGATCGCAGGCGTCAAGCTGGCGGCCTATACCGGCGATGCCGCCAAGGGCGCGACCGCGTTCATCACGTGCAAGACATGCCATGCGATCGAAGAAGGCGTGAACCGGATCGGGCCGTCGCTGCATGCGGTGGTCGGTCGTGCCGCGGGGACGATCCCCGGCTACACCTATTCCGCCGCCAACAAGGATAGCGGGATTACCTGGAGCGAGGACAAGCTGTTCCAGTATCTGGAAAATCCCCAGCGCGTCGTGCCGGGCACCAAGATGAGCTTCGCGGGCTGGCCGACCGATCCGCAGAAGCGGGCGGACGTGATCGCCTACCTCAAGACGCTGTCCTGACCCGCGCCGACAGGGTCCGGCCCGCGGGCCAGACCCTGTCGACCCACTCAATACGCGACAGACGTTACCCCCGCCGCCGCGCCAGATCGGCCAGATGCGGTGGAAACGACGCGGCAAGCGCGAGCGCGATCCACGGCCATGCAAGCCCCGCCAAGGCCGCCCGCAACGCCAGCAGCATCAGCGCACCGGGCAACAGGCGCAACGTCGCATCCCATTCGGTCCAGCCAAATCGCCGAGTCAGCACCGTCCATTCCAGCAACAACACGGCCAGGATCAGGTCGACGGCATGCCCCTGCCCGAACAACCAGATCCCGATCGCGCTCAGCCGAACGGTCCGTTGAGCCGGACGATCGTCATCGTCAGATACCCGGCATAGGTGACCCAGGCGAGATACGGCAGCAACAACAGCGCAGTGACGATCGAGCGCGGCCAGATGACGTAGATCCACGAAGCGATCGCGACCCACCACGCAATCGCCTCGATCATCGCCCAGTCCGGACGATGCATCCGGAACAGCAACAGGCTCCACACGATATTGAGGAATCCGTTGAGCGCGAACAGCCCGACCATCCATTCCGCCGCCGACTGATCCGGCATCGCGCGCCACCCCGTCACCGCCGCCAGCGCGGTGCACAGATAGATGGCGGTCCACGCCGGGCTCGAGATCCGATCCGGCAACGCCCAGTCGGGTTGCGCCAGCGTGTGATACCACGGATCGACATCGGTGATCGTTGCCCCCATCGCGACCACCGCGACCGCGGCGACCGCCGCCATGCCGATCGGCAGGCCCCAGGAGCGATGCACCACGGGCGCGCGGACCTTCATGCCGGTGCCAGCCCGAGCAAATGCCGGACATCCTTGAGGAAGATGCGGACATGCGCGATCGGTTTGGCGCGCACCAGCCGCTTGTTCATATAGGCGTCCCAGGTCAGCCGCTGGACGTCGGGATCCTCGCAGATCTTGACGAAGCGTTCGCGACGCTTGTCGCTCGAATACCAGAAATATTGCATGATCCCGAGGATCCAGAACACCCGCCCGTGCTCGCGCATGAAGCGTTTGCGCGCGAGGCGCAGTGCGGAGACCTTGCCCGTGGCGAGGAACAGCGTCACCGCTTCGGCGGCATGGCGCCCCCCGACCATCGCGTAATAGATGCCCTCGCCCGAAGCTGGCGCGACCACGCCCGCGGCATCGCCCGCGACGACCACGTCGCGACCATTGTCCCATCGGCGCAGCGGCTTGAGCGGGATCGGCGCGCCCTCGCGGCGAAGCGTCGCACAGGTGTCGAGCCCGGTCTGTGCGCGCAGCGCGGCAATCTTGTCGCGCAGCGCCAATCCTTTGCGCGCGCTGCCGACGCCGATGCTTGCGGTGTCACCGTGCGGGAACACCCAGGCGTAGAAGTCGGGGGAATGTTTGCCTTGATAGAAGACATCGCACCGGGCGCGGTCATAGTCCGCGCTTCCCTCCGGTGGGGAAGCGACGATCTCGTGATAGGCGAAGACGTAGCGCATCTTGTCCGCGCCCTTGAGTTCGGCGCGCGCCACGCCCGACCGCGCGCCGTCCGCGCCGATCACCACGCGCGCGGTGACACGGTGTTCGGGTTCGCCGCGGTCGGTGCGATAGACGACCACCGCGCGCCCGTCCGCGTCGCGTTCGATCCGCTCGAACGTGCCGTTACGCCGCTCTGCGCCTGCAAGCACGGCGCGCGCGCGGAGCCATTCGTCGAACGTCTCGCGGTCGACCAGCCCGACGAAGCCGTCGCCTACCGGCATGTCGACCGTCTTGGCGGAGGGTGCGACCATCCGCGCCATCGTCGCCTTGCCGACCAGCAAATGCTCCGGAATCGCGAAATCGGCGATTGCGCGGGGCGGGATCGCACCGCCGCAGGGCTTGATCCGGCCAGCGCGGTCGAGAAGCAGCACCGAATGCCCGGCGCGTGCCAGATCGGTCGCGGCGGTCGCACCCGATGGCCCCCCGCCGACCACGATACAGTCGAATGCAGCGTTCACAGCACAACCTCCCGTTCGAAGTGGACCACCCGTAGCGGCGGGCGAAGCGTCAGCACGGCCGCGGCAAGGAAAAGCAGAGCCTCTGCGCCGAAGACGAGCATGAACGTCTCCGGCAGCGACCCGGTGAGCGCCCGCCCCGCGTCGACCGCGACCGCGCCGGTCAATCCGCCAAGCCCAAATGCGACCGCCTGCGCCGCACCCCAGATGCCCATGCGGATGCCCGCGCTATGCGTTCCGTTCGCGCCACCCCCCGCGAGCGCCATCATCGCGCCGATCGCCGCAACCGCGAACACGCCGTTGGCAAAGCCCAGCGCGAAGATGTTGGCGAGGATCGGCCATCCCGGACCGACCCGTGCCGCCATTGCCAGCCCGCCCAAGGCGACCGCCGACCCGATGCATCCGCCAACGATCCAGCGCCGCATCCCCCCGGTGGCACGTCCGCCGAACCCGCTGCCCGCGATGCCGGTCAGGATCATCCCGAGCAGGACCCCGCCATGCTGTATGCCCGAAACCTGCGTGGATTGGCCGGGCGTCAGCCCGAAGCGCAACCCCGTGAAGGGTTCGAGGATCAGGTCCTGCATTGCATAGGCGAGCATCGACAGGAACACGAAGCCGGTGAAGCGGCGCGCCTCGCGGTCCGCCCATAGGGCGCGCAAGGCATCGCCGAAGTGCGTCGGTGACGCAGCGGGCGGCGGCGGTGTGGCGAAGGGATCGGCTGCGACCGGAGCGACCCGTTCGACACCGCGCACTGCCAGCATCGCGGCCAGCACCGCCGCGCCCGCCACGCCTGCCACGACCTGAAGCAGGCGACCGAAGGAAAAGGGATCGAGCAACCAGCCCGCGACCCCCGCCGAGAGCGCGATCCCGGCCACCATCATGATCCACGTCACCGCCGCCGCCGCCGCGCGGCGCGCAGGCGCGACATGACTGGCGAGCAGCGCGAGCAACGACGTACCCGCCGCGCCAACACCGGCCCCGATCATCGCAAACGCCAGCACCGCGAGCGCATAGCCAAGCGTGGCCCCGCCCGCGATGATGCCCAGCGCCCAGACCGCGACGATCGCGCCCGCCGCCAGCATCGCCATGCCCGCGATGATCCACCTTGTCCGGCGGCGCCCGCGGTCGGACCCATGCCCCCACACCGGCCGCGACAATTGCACCGCATAATGCCAGGCGACCAGTCCCGCGGGCAGTGCGGCAGGCAGCGCATATTCGACGACCATGACGCGGTTGAGCAGCGACGTCGCCAGCATCACGATCGCCCCGATCGCAGCCTGCACCACCCCCAGGCGAACGATCCCGACCCAACCCAGTGCAGGGATCGACGACCGCATCGTCACAACCCCAATACCTGCCCGAGCCCGAACGCCGATGCCAGCATTCCGAGCACGTACAGGCTCGTCCCCGTCGCATTATACCACGGAGTCTGTCGCACGGGGTCGCGCAGCAAGCGCGGCATCAGCGCGCATTGACCGGCAAGCAGTGCCGCGACCACCGCCGCGACCAGCATATGACCCCAAGCCCAGAGCAGCATGACGACCGCGACTTGCGGCACCGCCATCACCACGCACGCGATCCGTGCCGCGGGACCGACCCCCAGCGTGGCCGGAAGCGACCGGATCCCCATCGCCCGGTCCCCGGCGACCGCCTTGAAATCGTTGAGCGTCATGATGCCGAACGCACCCGCGCTGTACAGGCCGAGAATGAGGAGGATGCGCCAGTCCGGCAACGCCCCGGCCATCACGCTCGCCCCCGTGAACCAGGTCAGCCCTTCATACGTCAGCGCGACCGCGCTCGGGCCCCAGACGCCGCTCATCTTCAGCCGGAAGGGCGGCGCGCTATAGGCCCAGGCGAACAGCAGGCCGACACCGGTCGCTGCGAGCACCCAGGGTCCGGTCAGCGCGGCGACCCCCGTTGCGATCGCGGTGCCCGTGATGGCGATCCACAACCCCCATCGTCCGCCGATACGCCCCGACGGGATCGGGCGGGCGGGTTCGTTGATCGCGTCGACGTGCCGGTCGAACCAGTCGTTGACCGCCTGGCTCGTCCCGCAGACGAGCGGCCCGACCAGCATCACCCCCGCGATCAGGAACGGGACGCGGCTGGTGACCGGAACACCCGACGAGACCACCCCGCACAGGAATGCCCAGATGGGCGGGAACCACGTGATCGGCTTAAGCAGTTCGACAATGTCGCGCAGCCGCGGAACGGATGGAGATGCCAGCGGAGGAGTCGCTACGCGTGCCATCTCCCGAAGCTAATATGGACATCCTCAAGCGTCAAACGGATTTGACACCCGTTTGCGACGAAGGTGTCAATTGTCGCCGGATACCAGGTTCCCCAGCCCGTGCCGGTGCAGCTTGGAATACAGGCTCTGGCGGCTGATCCCGAGAATCTCGGCAGCCGACGCGCGATTGTCCGACGTGTAGGCGAGCGCCGCCTCGATACAGAGCCGCTCGATCAGATCGGTCGACTCGCGCACGATGTCCTTCATCGACATCCGCCCGACCAGCTCGGTCAGCTGTTCGACCGAGCGCGGCAGGTCGCGTTCGGTCGTGGGAACGCTGCGCAACCGGCGCGCGACGTTGCGAATCGTGAAGCCGTAATACTCGCCTTCGCCCTGCGGCGCGACGACCCCCGAAATCTCGATCTCCTCCTGCCCACCGCCGGCACCGCGCAGGATCGTCGCGACGTTGCGGACGACGCCGTGCTCGCGCAGCTGGCCGATGATTAGGTCGAGGTCGATCCCCGGCCGCCCGAGCCAGGTCGCAAGCGGCGCGCCGACGACGCGCGCAACCGACGCCGCACCCGCCAGATCGACGAACGCCGCGTTGGCGAACAGGATATCGAGCGCGGCGTCGACCAGCACGAACGCGTCGGGCATATGTTCGATCACGTCCGCCATCGAGGCCGCATGGTCCGCCACCTCGACCGGCGATTGCGTGGGAAGGAGCCGGACGAGCAACAACGCTGCGCGTCCCTGACGAAACAGACGGGCCGATACCGCGACCGTCTGGCCGCCAGCCAGTTTTACCGAAAGCGGCGGCAGGTCGTCGCTGGCCCCGGCCGCACCGAGATGCGCGATCAGTTCCTCGCGGTCGGCGGTGTCGACGATCGCGCCGATCGGCTGGTCGGTCAGCGCGTCGACTTGCGCACCGATCAGCTGCGCGGCGGCCGGGTTGATCTCGCGGACTCGACGACTCGCGGCGTCGACGATCAGCACGGGTTCGGTGCCAAGGTCGAACAACAGCCGATACCGCGCCTCCGCCTGGCGCAGCTTGATGTAATCGCGCTCGAGCGACTGCTGGGTTTGCAGCAATCGTTGCTGCATCGCCGCGGTCGCGCGCATGTCGCGCCCGATCGCGATCGCCCCGCCCTGCGCGAGCTGCATGACGAGATAGCGCACGGGCACGTCGCCGCCATGCGTCGGATGGTTGATCTGACGCCAGCGCGCCGGTTCGGCCCCCGCACTGTCGGAGAGCATCTGTGCGACCTTGCCCTTGCTGTCGGACGTGACGGTATCGAGCCAGGTCTGGCCGATCCAGTCACTGAACCCCTGTGCCACCAGATCGGCATTGCTGATCGCGATGTCGCGGATCACGCCGCCGGAATCGATCACCAGCGAAATGTCGCCAGCGGATGCGAGCAGCGATGCGGCGACGCCGGGCGCAAGGCTGCTCGCCACAGCGTCCGGGCTGGAAAAAGCATGCGGGGCGAATAGGATGGGACGATCGTTCATCGACGAACAACTTGCTCCTGCAATAGGTGTCGCGGTTCGTACCCTGCCCGCGAAACCCGATCGGGATCAACCGGTCATAGCCGAAACCGCCTCCCGCGCGACCGCATCGACCAGTGCCCCGGCGACGCGAACCGCGACCCTTGCGTCGGGTGCTGTCCCGTCCGCACCGACTGCGGCGGCAAGCTCCGCATTTTCTGCGAAAACCCGTCCGCCAACCATCACACAAATCCGGGGATTTCTGGACGACGCCCGCACGGAGCGGACGATCGAGGGCAAGGCGGCGATATGGCAGTCGCAGGTGATCGTCAATCCGATCAAGTCAAATGCTTCCTGGCGAACGTGGCGTAACAGATCCTCGGTGGTCGCTTCGTTGAGCCGATCAGTCATCCAACCGTTTGCACTGAACATCTCGTCGATCACCACCGTTCCGAAACTGTGTTGATCACCTTCGAGTGAAACGAACAGAGCGCGGCGCGCAAGATGTTCCTCATGCGCTGCCCTGGTGGGACAGCCCGACAGTTCGTGGACGACTTCCTGCAACCGCCACAGTCCCATCGTCACGTCGACGAAATCGCAGCGATCGTCATCCCACAATGCGCCGAGATGGCGTGCCGCGGGTGCCATCAAATCGACCAGCAGCGTCTCGAACGACACGCCGCGCGCGACGAGTCCCTCGACATATTGGAGCAGTTCGTCCGCCTCGATGTGCAACGCGAGCGGGGCGAACGCCTCGACCTCGGCCAGCGTGATCGTAGCGACGGGTTCGGTCGGCGCCACGGCATGCAGTCCACCGGCATGCGCGACCAGCAACCGCGGGATGATCTCGCATTCGATCAGCCGGCTCAATGATCTGGCCTGCTCACCGACGGCGTTCCGTTGCCGATCGGCGGGGATGGAACCGCCTGCCATACGGCTGCGATCCGGATCAGCCCAGCCGCTGCTGCTTCGGAAGAAATGTTCAATTCCCGTAAGCGAAGTCATCCTGACCCCCTCCGGTCTGGTTGAACATGCGAAGCGGTCGAACGCACCATGTTTGGCTGGCCCGGCGAGTCGCATCGTATCCCTCTCGAAACGACCTTGCAACGGGCAAACGATGCTGCGTTGCAGCGAGTGTCTAGCTAAATTTACGTCAACTTGTATTGACACTTTTGCCGGTGCGGCTTTACGGTGCGCGGCAAGAGGCGAGGCACATCATGCGGCTAGACAGTCCAGACCTGGCACCGATTCCACGGCAATCCGCCGCGGCCCCGCTGTACACGCCCGAACAGAAGCGCCGCCGCGACGCTACCGTCTGGACGACGATCCAGGCGATCCTCGCGCCGCTGCAATTCGCGATATTCCTGGTCAGCCTGGCGCTGGTGCTGCGCTACCTCGCGACGGGCGACGGAGCGCAGGCGGCGACGGTGTCGATCGTGGTCAAGACGATCGCGCTTTATACCATCATGGTCACCGGCTCGATCTGGGAGAAGGTCGTGTTCGACCGCTGGCTGTTTGCGCCGGCGTTCTTCTGGGAGGACGTGTTCAGCTTTCTGGTGCTGGCGCTCCACACGGCGTATCTGGCGATGCTGATCGGCGGATGGGGCACCGAGCGCGAACGGATGCTGCTCGCGCTGGCGGCATACGCAACCTATGCGATCAACGCGACGCAGTTCCTGCTCAAATTGCGCGCCGCGCGGCTGCAGGCTGCGGCTGCGCCCTCCGCGCGCACCCCGGTGGCGGCATGAGCCCGGCCGCCCCCCTGGTCGCACCGGCGATCCCGGCTGCCGCTCCCGCCGCAGGCACGGTCGTGCTGCGTGAACGCGGTCAGCGCGAGGTGTTCTGCGGGCTGACCGGGATCATCTGGCTGCATCGCAAGATCCAGGACGCGTTCTTCCTCGTCGTCGGATCGCGCACCTGTGCGCATCTGCTGCAATCCGCGGCGGGGGTAATGGTGTTCGCCGAACCGCGCTTCGCGACCGCGATCATCGAGGAGCGCGACCTTGCGGGCATGGCGGATTGCAACGACGAACTCGACCGCGTGGTCGACCGGTTGTTGCGGCGACGCCCCGATATCAAGCTGCTGTTCCTCGTCGGATCGTGCCCGTCCGAAGTGATCAAACTCGATCTTGCGCGCGCGGCGCACCGTTTGTCGGTCGAGCACGCCGGCAGCACGCGCGTGCTGCAGTATTCCGGGAGCGGGATCGAGACGACCTTCACCGAGGGCGAAGACGCATGCCTCGCTGCGCTGGTACCCGGGCTTGCCGCCACCGCGCCCGGTACGGCGCCCGAATTGATGATCGTCGGTGCGTTGCCCGACGTGGTCGAGGACCAGTTTCTCCGCCTGTTCGCGCAGATGGGGATCGCCACGGTGCACAGTTTCCCGGCGCGACGCGCCGGCGCAATGCCGCCGGTCGGGCCCAACACGCGCTTCCTGCTCGCGCAACCGTTTCTGGGCGACACCGCGCGCGCGCTGGCGGACCGTGGCGCGGTGCGACTCGAGGCGCTGTTTCCGTTCGGTGCGGAAGGGACGAGCGACTGGCTGCATGCCGCGGCGCGCGCGTTCGGGATCGACGAGATGCATTTCCGCTCGGTCATCGCGCCGGGCCGCGAACGCGCCAAGCGTGCGATCGCGCACGCGCGCGACCGGCTGGAGGGCAAACGGATCTTCTTCCTCCCCGACTCGCAGCTCGAACTGCCGCTCGCACGCTTCCTTGCGCAGGAATTGGGGATGGTCCCGATCGAAGTTGGCACGCCGTATCTCCACCGCGCGCACATGGCACCCGAACTGGCGCTGCTCCCGGCCGAGACGGTGATCAGCGAAGGTCAGGACGTCGACCGCCAGCTCGACCGAGTCCGCGCCGCGCGCCCCGACCTGACGGTCTGCGGGCTGGGGCTCGCCAATCCGCTAGAGGCGGAAGGGCTGACGACCAAATGGGCGATCGAACTGGTGTTCTCGCCCGTCCACGGCTTCGACCAGGCGGGCGATCTCGCTGATCTGTTCGCGCGTCCGCTGCGGCGGCGCGACGTGTTGCGGGTATGACGCGCGTGTCCGCCCTTGCGCCGCGCGATCGGTGGCTGCCATGCAGCTGACCGTCTGGACCTATGAAGGCCCGCCGCATGTCGGCGCGATGCGGATCGCGACCGCGATGGAGGGCGTGCATTACGTTCTGCACGCGCCACAGGGCGACACCTATGCCGACCTGTTGTTCACGATGATCGAACGCCGCGACAAGCGGCCGCCGGTGACCTTCACCACCTTCCAGGCGCGCGACCTGGGGAGCGACACCGCGGCTTTGTTCCAGACCGCCGTGCGCGAGGCAGTCGACCGCTTCGCGCCACAGGCGTTACTGGTCGGCGCTTCGTGCACCGCGGAATTGATCCAGGACGATCCGGCGGGGCTTGCGACTGCGTTGCGCCTGCCGATCCCGGTGATCGCGCTCGAACTGCCGAGCTATCAGCGCAAGGAGAATTGGGGCGCGGCGGAGACCTTCTATCAACTGGTGCGAGCGTTGGCGGTGCAGCCTGTGGACGCTTCTGCAACCTTTGGCGCTTCATCAACCTTTGGCGCGCTTATCAACAATGCCGCTTCCCCGGCGAAGGCCGGGGCCCAGTTGCGGAACGATGGAAACGAAGCGCAGTCCCCGGTTACCATCGACATCTCGACTGGGCCCCGGCCTTCGCCGGGGAAGGAAAGAGGGGAGAAGTGCGATTTGGGGGCGAAGCGTCCTTCCGCCAACATCCTCGGGCCGACCGCGCTCGGCTTTCGCCACCGCGATGACGTGGTCGAAATCACCCGTTTGCTGGAAACGCTGGGCATCGACGTCAACGTCGTCGCCCCGCTCGGCGCGACGCCGGCGGATCTGGCGCGGCTTGGCGCGGCGGATTTCAACATCTGCCTTTATCCCGAGATCGCCGACACCGCATGTCGCTGGCTCGAACGCGCGTTCAGACAGCCGACCGTCCGCACCGTCCCGATCGGCCACGGCGCGACGCGCGACTTCATCACGGAAATCGCAGCGCTGACCGGCGTAGACCCCGCCGCCGCGCTCGACACCTCGCGGCTTCCGTGGTGGAGCCGGTCGGTCGACTCGACCTATCTGACCGGCAAGCGCGTCTTCATCTTCGGCGACGCGACCCATGCGATCGCCGCCGCGCGTGTGGCCCGCGACGAGCTCGGGTTCGAGGTCGTTGGCCTCGGCTGTTACAACCGCGAATTCGCGCGCGAAATTCGCGCCGCCGCGCATCTGTACGGGCTCGAGGCACTGATTACCGACGATTATCTGTCGGTCGAGGAAGCGATCGCCGTACTCCAGCCGGAACTGGTGCTGGGCACGCAGATGGAGCGGCACATCGCCAAGCGGCTGCGCATCCCGTGCGCGGTGATCTCCGCCCCGGTCCATGTCCAGGATTTCCCTGCGCGCTACTCCCCCCAGATGGGGTTCGAGGGCGCGAACGTGCTGTTCGACACGTGGATTCATCCGCTGGTGATGGGGCTGGAGGAACATCTCCTGACGATGTTCCGCGACGATTTCGAATTTTCGGACAGCGCCGGCGCGAGTCATTTGGGGCATTCTTCTGCCCCAATCCTCCCCCGGGAACCGGGGGAGGGGGACCGTGAGCATTCAGCGAACGGTGGAGGGGGAGCGACGGCAGCGGTCGCGCCCAGCCCCCGCCCCCTCCACCCCTCGGCTGAAGAAGCCGAGCGGTCCCCCTCCCCCGCTGAAGCGGGGGAGGAACAGCGTGGCTGGTCGCCCGACGCCGAGCGCGAGCTCCTCAAGATCCCGTTCTTCGTCCGCGGCAAGGCGCGGCGGAATACCGAGCGCTATGCCGCAGAGCAGGGCATCGCCGCGATCACGCTCGACACGCTCTATGACGCAAAGGCGCATTATGCCCGTTAGCGCACCCCCACCGCTCCCCGCGACATCCGTGCGGCCCGCGCCCCCCGTGCGGATCGTGATCGTCACGCTCGACAACCATCTGGCGGGCGCGGTCCAGCGGGCGCAGGCGCTGCTCGCCCGGACCCATCCGGGCATGACGATCGGTTTCCACGCCGCCGCCGACTGGGAGGAGAAGCCCGAAACGCTCGACGCCGCACGCGCCGACATCGCACGGGGCGACATCATCCTCGCGACGATGTTGTTCCTTGAGGATCACGTCCGCGCGGTGCTGCCGCAATTGCAGGCGCGGCGCGACCAGTGCGACGCGATGATCGGGCTGATGTCCGCCGCCGAGATCGTCAAGCTGACACGCATGGGCGATTACCGGATGGACAAGCCCGCCACCGGAATGCTCGCGCTGATCAAGAAGATGCGCGGCAGCACCAAGCCTGCGGCAAATTCGGGTGCCAAGCAGATGGCGGTGCTCCGCCGGCTCCCCAAATTGCTCAAGTTCATCCCCGGCACCGCGCAGGACGTGCGCGCCTATTTCCTCACGATGCAATATTGGCTCGCGGCGTCGGACGACAACGTCGTCGACATGGTCCGCGCGCTGGTCGATCGCTATGCCGACGGCGCACGGATCACGCTGCGCGGTACGATGAAGGCGCAGGCGCCCCGCGACTATCCGGAGGTCGGCGTCTATCACCCGGCGCTGCCAGGGCGGATCGCCGCGACGGCGACCGAGTTGCCGCGACGGCGCGGGACCAACGGTACGGTTGGTCTGCTGATGTTGCGCTCATACATCCTCGCCAAGGATGCAGGGCATTACGACGGGGTGATCGCGGCGCTGGAAGCGCGCGGGATGGACGTGATTCCGGCATTCGCGGGCGGGCTCGATGGCCGCCCCGCGATCGAGGGCTTCTTCCTGCGCGACGGGGTGGCGCTGGTCGATGCGGTGATCAATCTCACCGGGTTCAGCCTGGTCGGCGGGCCTGCCTATAACGACGCGACTGCCGCGGAGGCGATCCTTGCGCAGCTCGACGTGCCGTATGTCGCGGCGCATCCGGTCGAATTCCAGTCGCTCCAGGCCTGGGCGCTCAACCGTCAGGGATTGCTTCCACTCGAATCGACGATGATGATTGCGATCCCCGAGCTCGACGGCGGGACGGTGCCGATGCTGTTCGGCGGCAAGTCCGACGGCACCGTTTGTACCGGCTGCACGCGGCATTGCACTTTCCCCGATGCAACCGCGCCGCGGGCAATGCAGGCATGCGGTGAACGCGCCGAGATGCTGGCCGCGCGCGTGCTGAAGCTGATCGCGCTGCGCCGGGCGGAGAATGCTGAGAAGCGCGTCGCGATCGTCCTGTTCAACTTTCCGCCCAATGCGGGTGCGGCGGGGACTGCGCAGTTCCTGAGCGTGTTCGCATCGCTCCACGCCACGCTCTCGCGGCTCGCGCGCGAAGGCTATCGGGTCGAGGTGCCTGCGACGGTCGATGCGCTGCGCGAGGCGATCCTCGGCGGCAATGCTGCGCGCTTCGGGACCGAGGCGAATGTCCATGCGAAGGTCAGCGCCGACACGATCGTCGCGCGCGAGACCTGGCTCGCGGAGATCGAGGCGAGCTGGGGCCCTGCCCCGGGCAAGCTGCAATCGGACGGCACGTCGGTGCAGATCCTCGGGCGGCAGTTCGGCAACGTGTTCGTCGGGCTGCAACCCGCGTTGGGGTATGAGGGCGATCCGATGCGGCTGCTGTTCGCCGGGCGGTTCGCGCCGACGCATGCCTTCGCCGCCTTCTACCGCTGGCTGCGCGAGGATTTCGCGGCGCATGCGGTGCTGCATTTCGGCACCCACGGCAGCCTGGAGTTCATGCCGGGCAAGCAAAGCGGGCTGAGCGCAGAGTGCTGGCCCGACCGGCTGATCGGCGACCTGCCCAACATCTATCTCTATGCCGCGAACAACCCGTCGGAGGGCGCGCTCGCCAAGCGGCGGTCGGGGGCGACGCTGGTGTCGTATCTGACGCCTGCGCTGACCAACGCCGGGGTGTACAAGGGTCTCGCCGCGCTCAAGGCCTCGGTCGAGCGGTGGCGTGTGGCCGATCCGGCGAGCGACGAGGCGCACGATCTGGCCGAACTGATCGCCGATCAGGCAACCGCGCTCGACCTCGGCCGTGCTCCTGCGCAGGCAGGAGCCCAGGGTAGCGAGGGTGCCGCGGGTAACCCTGGACTCCTGCTTTCGCAGGAGAACGCATGGATCGCGGACCTCGCGGCCCGCCTCTATGAAATCGAGCGCGAACTCATCCCGCAAGGGCTCCACGTTGCAGGCGAAGCCGCGAGCCGCGAGGAGCGCATTGCAATGATCGCGGCGTCGGCGGACGCGCGGGGGGAGCCGCTGCCGCACGACACGATCGTCGCGCTGGTCGACGGGACCGTCACGCCTGAGAGCCCGCTACTGAAAGACATGGCCGCGCTCGATCGTGTGCTGTCTTCCAACGGCGAGATCGACGGCATCGTCGCCGCGCTCGCCGGGCGTTACATCCACCCGGTCACCGGCGGGGATCTGTTGCGCAACCCCGAGATCTTGCCGACCGGGCGCAACATCCACGGCTTCGACCCGTTCCGCATCCCTTCCGCCTTTGCGGTCAAGGATGGCGCCGCACAGGCGCAACGGCTGCTCGATCGCAGTCTCGCCGATTCGGGGCATCTTCCTGAGACGGTCGCGATGGTTCTGTGGGGCACCGACAATCTAAAAAGTGAAGGCGCGCAGATCGCACAGGCGCTGGCGCTGCTCGGCGCGCGGCCGCGGTTCGACAGTTACAACCGGCTGGCGGGGGCGGAACTGGTGCCGCTCGCCGAACTCGGGCGGCCGCGGATCGATGTAGTCGTCACGCTGTCAGGGGTGTTCCGGGACCTGCTCCCGCTCCAGACGCGGATGCTTGCGCAGGCGGCACTGCTCGCGGCGGAGGCGGACGAGCCCGACAGGGACAATTTCGTCCGACGTCATGCGCGCGCGCACGCCGCGGCGCAGGGCTGCGACCTCGAAACCGCGGCCTTGCGCGTCTTCTCCAACGCCGAGGGGGCATATGGTGCCAACGTCAATCTCATGATCGACACGGGCGCATGGACCGACCCCGACGAACTGGCGGACAGTTTCGAGCGGCAGAAGGGTTATGCGTACGGCGTCAAGGGCACGCCGGTGCGCCAGCCGGACGTGCTGAAGGCCGCGCTCCAGACGGTCGATTGCGCCTATCAGAACCTCGAGAGCGTCGAGCTCGGCATCACCAGCATCGACCAATATGTCGACACGCTCGGCGGAATCAGTCGTGCGGTGACGCGCGCCAAGGGTGGCCAGACCGCGCCCGTCTATATCGGCGACCAGACACAGGGCACGGGCAAGGTGCGGTCGCTGCAGGAACAGGTCGCGCTCGAGACGCGCACGCGGGTGCTCAACCCGGTGTGGACCGAGGGGCTGCTCCGTCACGGCTATGAGGGCGTCCGCCAGATCGAGGGCAGCGTAACCACGACGATGGGCTGGTCGGCGACGACTGGCGAGGTCGATCCGTGGGTCTATCAGCAAATCAGCGAAACCTATGTGCTCGACGCAGCCATGCGCGAGCGGATCGCCGCGCTCAATCCCAAGGCCTCCGCGCGCGTCGCCAACCGCCTGATCGAGGCGAGCGAGCGCAACTATTGGTCCCCCGACGCGGCGACGCTCGCCGCACTCCATGCCGCCAGCGACGACCTCGAGGATCGCCTCGAAGGGATCGTGGCGGTGGCGGCTTGAAGGAACAAACGATGGCATTGCTCGATCCCCCTATCCGCGGCTTGGATGGCGAAGGTTCGCTTCAGGTCGGACTCGATCCGAACGACCGGATCGGTAACGCGAAGGTGTTCGCAGTGTACGGCAAGGGCGGGATCGGCAAGTCGACCACCTCGTCCAACCTGTCCGCCGCCTTCTCGCTGCTCGGCAAGCGCGTGCTCCAGATCGGCTGCGATCCTAAGCACGACAGCACCTTCACGCTGACCAAGAAACTGATGCCGACCGTGATCGACGTGCTCGAGACGGTCCAGTTCCACGCCGAGGAACTGCGGCCCGAGGATTATATGTTCGAGGGGTATAACGGCGTGATGTGCGTCGAGGCGGGCGGCCCGCCCGCGGGGACGGGGTGCGGCGGCTATGTCGTCGGGCAGACGGTCAAACTGCTCAAGCAGCATCATCTGCTCGAGGAAACCGACGTGGTGATCTTCGATGTGCTCGGCGACGTGGTGTGCGGCGGGTTCGCCGCTCCGTTGCAACATGCCGAGCGCGCGGTGGTGGTCGCGGCGAACGATTTCGACAGCATCTTCGCGATGAATCGCATCGTTGCGGCGATCAAGGCGAAGTCGAAGAATTACGACGTGCGGATGGCGGGCGTGATCGCCAACCGCTCCGCCGCGACCGACGAGATCGACCGGTTCAATGCCGCAACGGGGCTCAAGCGGCTCGCGCATTTCCCCGATCTTGACGCGATCCGGCGCTCGCGGCTCAAGAAATGCACCTTGTTTGAGATGGAGTCGACGCCCGAAGTCGATGCCGCCTGCCTCGAATATAAACGGCTCGCTGCGCAGATGTGGGCGGGCTGCGAACCGCTCGACGCGCAGCCGATGAAGGATCGCGAGATCTTCGAATTCCTGGGGTTCGAATGATGCTGAGCGGCACCCATCCCTCCTTCGTCATTCCCGCGGAAGCGGGGATCCATACGGGCGAACCACAGAAATTACAGCGGGCCGCCCGCCTTATGGATTCCCGCCTGCGCGAGAATGACGGAGTTGGGAATGACGGAAGCAGGAGGCGCGCGCGATGACCAGTGCGACCTACGACCGGTTCCGCGGCGACCTCACCACCTATTTCGACCGCACCGCGGCGAAGGCGTGGGAACAGCTCACCTCCGACGCCCCGGTCAGCGGAATCCGCGCGACGGTGCGCGCGGGGCGGACTGACATGCGTGACACACTGCTGTCGTGGCTCCCCGCCGACATGACCGGGCTGCGCCTGCTCGATGCGGGATGCGGAACCGGGGCGCTCGCGGTCGCGGCGGCGGAACGTGGCGCTGAAGTGGTGGCGATCGACGTCGCGGGCAGCCTGGTACAGATCGCGCGCGACCGCGCCCCCGATACGCTCGCGATCGACTGGCGCGTCGGCGACATGCTCGACCCAGCGCTCGGGCAGTTCGATCATGTCGTCGCGATGGACTCGCTGATTCATTATCCCGCGCGCGAGATCGTCAGCGTGGTGGAGCGGCTCGCCGAGCGCACGCGCGGGTCGATCGTCTTCACCTTCGCGCCGCAAACGCCGCTGTTGCTTGCCATGCTTGGCGCGGGGCGGCTGTTCCCCCGCAGCGATCGGTCGCCGGCGATCCTGCCCGTGCGCCACCGGGCGATCCGCCATCAGATTTCGCAGGCGTTGCCCGCTGCGCGGATCGGCCGAGACCGGCGCGTGTCGGCCAGCTTTTACACCAGCCATGCGCTGGAGGTCGTCACCGGATGACCGACCTGACCGCCCTCAAAGCCTCGCTCGCCCTCCGCGCAAGCCTGCGCCGCGGGGCGCGCGCGACGCGCAGCGAGCGGATCGCCGTGGTCCGCAGCGGGGCATTCTGGAACCGGGTCGGGACTCGGTTCCTCCCGTTTGCGGATGCGGCAAGCGTGGAATTGCCGCTCGGCCAGCTCCTGCGGTTGTCGTTGTTCCAGGTATCGGTCGGGATGGCGGCGGTCCTGCTGACGGGAACGCTCAACCGGGTGATGATCGTCGAGCTCGGCATGGCGAGCTGGGCGGTCGGGGTGATGGTATCGCTGCCACTGGTCTTCGCGCCATTGCGCGCGCTGATCGGATACCGGTCCGATCGCCACCAGTCGCGGCTCGGGTGGAGGCGCGTGCCGTATCTCTGGTTCGGGACGCTGCTCCAGTTCGGCGGGTTCGCGCTGCTGCCGTTTGCGCTGCTGGTAATGACCGGTCTGGGGCATGGCCCCGCGATCGTCGGGCAGATCGGCGCGGGGATCGCGTTCCTGATGGTCGGCGCAGGAATGCACACGACGCAGACCGCGGGACTTGCGCTCGCGACCGACCTCGCACCGCCCGACAGCCGACCTCGGGTCGTCGCGCTGCTCTATGTCATGCTGCTGATCGGCATGATGGTCAGCGCGATCGTGATCGGGCGCCTGCTCTTCGACTTCACCCCGACGCATCTCGTGCAGATCGTCCAGGGGGCCGCAGTGCTGACGGTCATGCTCAACGTCACCGCGCTCTGGAAACAGGAGCCACGGCGGCGCGGCGGCATCGTCGCGGACGTACGACGCGAACGCTTCCGCGACATGTGGGCCATCTTCATCGCACGACCGCAGACGATGCGGCTGCTGGTCGCGACCGGGCTCGGCTCGGCTGCGTTTTCGATGCAGGACGTGCTGCTCGAACCGTATGGCGGGCAGATTCTCGGGCTTTCGGTCGGTGCTACGACATCGCTCACCGCCTTGTGGGCGATCGGGATGCTGAGCGGTTTCGCGCTCGCTGGACGCGCGCTTGGCAAGGGTGCCGAGCCGCACCGACTGGCGGGGTTCGGCGGTGTCGCGGGAATTGCGGCGTTTCTGGGCGTGATCTTCGCCGCACCCCTGCATGCCGCCGCACTGCTGGCAGTCGGTGCCGCGCTGATCGGATTTGGCGGGGGACTGTTCTCGGTCGGCACGCTGACCGCGGCAATGGCGATTTCGGACGCGCGGGACCTCGGCGGACGAACCGGCCTGGCACTGGGTGCGTGGGGCGCGGTGCAGGCGACGTGCGCGGGAATGGCGATCGCGATCGGCGCAATCCTTCGCGACGCGACGTCCGCCGCCGCGGTCGCGCAGGCGCTCGGCCCGACGCTGGCCGACCCCGCAACCGGCTATGGGGTCGTCTATGCGCTCGAGATCGCATTGCTGCTCGCGACTTTGATCGTGCTGGGGCCGCTCGTCCGCCCGGCCACCGATCCGAACCGTATCGGCTTCAACCAAACGCGTTTCGGCCTCGCCGAATTTCCAGCCTGAACAGGGGAGACAGACCATGCACCCGACCCTAACCCCCGGCATCGATGTCGCGCTGCTGGTCTTTTACGCGTTCGTCCTGTTTTTCATTCTCCTGGTTTTCTACCTGCGTCGCGAAGACCGGCGCGAGGGCTATCCGCTCGAGCATGAATTTACCGGGCGGCTCGAATCCGAAGGCGGACCATTCCTGACCGCGCTCCCCAAGACGTTCAAACTGTCGTTCGGGCGCGGCACCGTGACCACCCCGACGCAGGGCCGCGAACCGGTCGAGATCGCCGCGCGCTTCACCGATCGCTTCCCGGGCGCGCCCTATGCACCGACCGGCAACCCGCTGGTCGACGGGATCGGCCCGGCGTCCTACGCCAACCGCGCGAAACACCCCGACATCGACATGGAGGGGCATCCGCGGATCGTGCCGATGGGCAGCGCGCTGGATTACACGATCGAACGCCGCGACCCCGACCCACGCGGGATGCCGGTCCTGGGATGTGACGGTGTGCTCGCGGGGACGGTTTCGGAACTGTGGATCGACCGCGCGGACCGGCTGATCCGCTATCTCGCGGTCGATCTGACGGTCGGCGGCACGGTGCTCGTGCCGATGATGATGGCGGACGTCCAGCGCGGCCACCGCCGCGTGCTGTGCGACGCGGTTACCGCAGCGCAATTCGCCGACGCGCCGCCCATCGAAGCGACCGATCGGATCACCTTGTACGAAGAGGACCGCATCCTCGGGTATTTCGGCGGCGGCTATCTCTACGCCACCCCCGATCGCCAGGAGCCGTTGCTGTGAGCGAACATGACCACGAACCGATCCCGGGGCTGCCGGGGCTGCTCCCCAAAGACGAGCGGATCCTGTGGCAGGGGGCTCCCGACTGGCGCATACTGGCGCGAACCGCTTTCCATACGCGGATCGTGACGGGCTATTTCGTCCTGCTCGCAGGCTGGTCGCTTGGCGCGGCGCTTGCGCGCGGCGTCGATGGGATCGGTGACCTGTCGGGGGTCGCGCTGACCATCGGGTTCGGCGCGATCGCGGTCGGGCTGCTCAACGCGCTCGCCTGGGGGGCTGCGCGGACGACGCTGTACACGCTCACCAACCGGCGGATCGTGTTCCGCGTCGGGATCGCCTTCTCCAAGTGTATCAACCTGCCACTTCGACGGATCGCCAGCGTCGGGCTTGCGGTACAGGCGGATGGCTCAGGTGACTTGCCGCTCGCGCTGGACAGCGACCGCAAGCTCGGGTTCCTCGCCTTGTGGCCGCATACGCGCCCGTGGCGGGTTGCAACGCCTGAGCCGATGCTCCGCGCAGTGCCAGATGCGCGCCATGTCGCCGCGCTCGTCGCGCGCGCGTGTCTTGCGGTCCATCCGCACGGTTCGGTCGCGCAGCCCGCGCCTGTCACAACGCCCGAACCGGCGTTCGGCCAGGCGGTGGCGGCATGAGCCAGACTCACCCCGAACAGCTCCCACGCGGTGCGCTGATCCTCGCGGGAACGCTCGTTGCGTTCGCTTTCACGCTCACTGCGACGATGCGGATCGCGCATGTCCCGCCCGCTGCATCCCCGGTACTGATGCGCAGTGCGGATCATGTCGCGCCCGTCCGGTCGCGCACGCTGCGGTTCGTCGATGCGCCGGATCGCGGGGTGCGGATCGAGGATGCCGGCACTGGTCGCATCGCCTCGGTGATCGTCCCCGACCAGGAGACCGGGTTCATCCGTGGCGTGATGCGCGGGCTTGCGCGCGAGCGTCGGATGCGCGGGATCGGCAGCGCCCCGCCGTTCACGCTCACCCAGTGGCAGGATGGCGAACTGACGCTGACCGACACCGCCACCGGCCGCTCGATCGAACTCAACGCGTTCGGCACGTCCAACCGCGCGGCGTTCGCGGCGTTGCTCGAAACCCCGGAGACGTCGCAATGACACCGTTCCGCCGCACCGCCTTCGAAACGCCGTGTCGGATCCTGGTCGAACACAGCGACGAATTCCTGTGCGCGCATGTCGAGCTGGCGGACGATATCGCGATCAACCCGGGTGACCGGGTGCGCGTCCACGGCGATCCGATCCACGTCGCGTTCGGCGATTCACGCGTGTTCGAGCGGCTCGCCACGGTCGAGCGCGCGAGCGGGATCGAGCGGTTGTGGACCAAGCTTTGCGGCCATTTCGAGATGGCCGAACTGTACGAAGTCAGCTTTTCGGATCGGAGACTGTCATGAACGCCATCACCCCGATCGCGCCATCGGATACCCTGTGCACCGACACTATGCGGATCGCCCGTGAGGATACGGTGCTGTCGCCGCGTTTCTACACCACCGATTTCGCGGCGATGGACCGGATCGACGTGTCGCCAGTGCGCGCCGAATGGGACCAGTTGATCGCCGAGATGGTCGCCGACCCCAACCGCCGCCATTTCCGCCGCACCAACGCCTTCGATGGCGTGATCGAAAGCCTCCCCGATGGCCTGCGCGAGGAGTTCATCGATTTCCTGGTGAGTTCGCTGACCGCCGAATTCTCGGGCTGCATCCTCTACGCCGAGATTCAGAAACGCGCGCAGAACCCCGACATCAAGTCGCTGTTCAAGCTGATGAGCCGCGACGAGAGCCGCCACGCGGGCTTCATCAACGATACGCTCAAGGATGCCGGGATCGGGGTCAATCTGAGCTTCCTGACCAAGACCAAGAAATACACGTATTTCCGCCCGAAATTCATCTTCTACGCGACCTATCTGTCGGAGAAGATCGGGTATTCGCGCTACATCACGATCTTCCGCCACCTTGCGCAGCATCCCGAGTGGCGCTTCCACCCAATCTTCAATTGGTTCGAGGAATGGTGCAACGACGAGTTCCGCCACGGCGAGGCGTTCGCGATCCTGATGCGCACCGACCCCAAGTTGCTGCGCGGGCACAATGTGTTGTGGATCCGATTCTTCCTCGTCGCGGTCTATGCGACGATGTACGTGCGCGATCACAATCGCCCCGCCTTCCACAAGGCGCTCGGGATCGACCCGACCGACTATGACAACCGCGTCTTTACGGTCTGCTCGCAGATCACGCGGCAGGTGTTTCCTGTCGTGCTCGATACCGACTCGCCGCGCTTTCGGGCCGGGCTCGAACGGATGCGCCGGATCGCCGCCGCGATCGATGCGGCCAAGGCGCAGGGTGGCATCGTCGGCAGGATCAAGCGGATCGGGCTGATCGGGGCGGCGGGCGTGGCATTCGCGAGGCTATATCTGACGCCGGTCGAGCGCAACGCGATCCCCGCCTCGGCCCGGCTGGTCCCGGCCTGGTGACCGTTCCGCCGCTCCTGTTCGCGCTCGTGATGTGGTTCATCGGGACGGCCGCCGTGGTGTGGCTCGACAGCCGTCCGCGCGTGACGTTCGGCACGAGCTTCTCCCTGGCGGGAGTCGTCGCCGTGCTGGCGACGGGCGCGGTGTGGTGGAGCGCGGCGGATGCCAGCTGGAGTGGCGCCTATCTCGGGTTCGCCGCCGCCATCCTGATCTGGGGCTGGCACGAAATGGGGTTCCTGATGGGCTTCGTCGCGGGGCCCAACCGCTTGCCCTGCCCCGACGATGCGACCGGCTGGACCCGATTGAAGCTCGCCACCGCGACGGTCATCCACCATGAGATCGCGATCGCCGCGACCGCGCTGCTGCTGTTCGCGCTGACCTGGGGACAGCCCAACCAGGCTGCGCCGCTGACCTTCCTGCTGCTGTTCGTCCTGCGGCTGAGCGCCAAGTTCAACCTGTATCTCGGCGTCCCCAATCTGAGCGATGAAGTGTTCCCGCCGCATCTCGCCTATCTCAAATCCTATTTCCGCAAGCGCGCAGGCAATGCGCTGCTGCCGGTGTCGGTGCTGGGGTCGGCCGCGCTCGCCTGCTGGGCGTGGAGCGTCGCGGAAGCCGCACCCGCGCAAAGCGGTGGCGCGGTGACCGCGACCCTGCTCGCGGGGCTCTCGGCCCTTGGAATGGTCGAGCATCTTTTTCTTGTGTTGCCGCTGCGCGATGCCAAGATGTGGCATTGGGCGTCGGCCAAAAACAAGGCGGCACAAGCCGCTGCCAACGACTAATCGGGAGGGTTTGCGATGGACTATGAGGCATTCTTTCAGGTCGAGCTCGACACGCTGAAAGAAGACGGGCGCTACCGCACCTTTGCCGAACTCGAACGCCGGGCGGGGCACTTCCCGCGTGCGCGGCACCATAGCGACGGTGGGGTCGATGACGTGACCGTTTGGTGTTCGAACGACTATCTCGGCATGGGGCAACACCCCAAGGTGCTCGCCGCAATGCACGAGACGCTCGATGCGTGCGGTGCGGGCGCCGGGGGCACGCGCAACATTTCGGGCACGACGCACGCGCATGTGCTGCTCGAGGCCGAACTTGCGGATCTGCATGGCAAGGAAGCCGCGCTGCTGTTCACCTCGGGCTATGTTTCCAACTGGGCGGCGCTGAGCACGCTCGCCGCGCGGTTGCCGAACTGCGTGGTGCTGTCCGACGAACTCAATCATGCGTCGATGATCGAAGGGATCCGCCACAGTCGTGCGCAGTGCATCCGCTTCGCGCATAACGACCCTGCCGATCTCGATCGTCGCCTGTCCGAGATTCCGGCGGACCGGCCAAAGTTGGTCGCGTTCGAAAGCGTCTATTCGATGGACGGCGACATCGCCCCGATCGCAGAGATCCTCGATGTGTGCGAACGCCACGGCGCGATGTCCTATCTCGACGAGGTCCACGGCGTCGGACTGTACGGTCCGCGGGGCGGCGGCGTGGCCGAACGCGACGGGCTGATGGGCCGGGTCACGCTGATCGAGGGAACGCTGGGCAAGGCGTTCGGGGTGATGGGGGGCTATATCGCCGGCTCCGCGGCGCTGTGCGATTTCATTCGCAGCTTTGCGAGTGGGTTCATCTTCACCACCGCGCTACCGCCCGCGCTCGCCGCGGGCGCGACCGCAAGCATCCGTCACCTCAAGCACAGCGCGGTCGAACGCGCGGACCATCAGGCGCGGGTTGCTCAGGTCCGGCGGCGGCTCGACGCGATCGGCATCCCGACGATCGATAACCCGAGCCATATCATCCCGGTGATGGTCGGCGATGCGCACAAGTGCAAGATGATCAGCGACTGGTTGCTCGAACACCACGGCATCTATGTTCAGCCGATCAACTATCCCACCGTCCCGGTCGGCACAGAGCGGCTGCGGCTGACGCCGTCGCCGGTCCATTCGGACGGCGACGTCGACAAACTGGTCAGCGCGCTGTCGGAGATCTGGTCGCAATGCGCCCTGGCTCGGCGCGCGATGGCGGCGTGATAGAGCCACCGTCGGCTTTCCGTGACTTGTCTGGAACGCGTCGCCACCTCGGGGCGAGCCCCGGGGTCAACGGCTAGGCACGTCGCGCAGCCCCCGCTGCTTGCGACACGGCGGGGGCCCGGGACAAGCCCGGTGTGACGCTTCGTTGTGGTGAGACGCGCGTCGCCGCGGCGTATCAGTGCAGGAGGATCAACGCGCGCAGACCGCTATTCCTCCAACCCCTGCCGCAACCGCCGGGCAAACAGCCACGCCCCCGCGAACACCGCCGGCACCGCGGCGACCATCACCCATTCCTTATAGGCGTGCGCCGGCGCGGCGAGATAACCGATCAACGCGACCGCATAATAACTGATTGCAACGACGGACAGTCCCTCGACCGTCTGCTGCAACCGCAGCTGGAGTTGAGTCCGTGTGTTCATCGATTCGAGCAAATCGCGGTTCTGTTTGGCAAGCGCGATGTCGATCCGGGTGCGGAGCAGCTCGCTCGTCCAAGCTGCGCGCTGCGACAGGTCGGCAAGCCGCGCGGAAAAGCTGTCGCACGTCCGCACCGCGGGGGTGAGCCGCCGCTCGGTAAAGTCGGCGAGCGTCTGATAGCCGGGGATCCGCCCGATCCCGAGCGTCTCGAGCCGGTCGAGGCTGAGTTGCGCATAAGCGCGCGTCGCGCTCATCCGGTAACGCGTCTCCGCTAGCAAACGTGCGAGTTCGGCCGACAGATAGGTCAGCTCATCGAGCAGGCTGTCATCCTGCGACACGCGCTCGGATACCGAAGCGGTGAGCCCCGCAAGCCGCGCCTCGAGCCGGGTGACGTCGGGGGTCAATCGCTGGGCAAGCGGCAGGCCGAGCAGCGCCATGTTGCGATAATTGCCGAGTTCCTGAAGCCGGAGCACCAATTGCGCGGGCTCGTCGCGGAGCAACCCCTGATCGAGCAGCAGCAAACGCCCGAAGCCATCGGGGTTGAGCCGGAAATCGGACATCACCCGCGCCTTGCCGTCTGCGACGTCGCAAAGGATCAGCGCCTCGGGAACGAACAGGCGATCGAGGGTTGCTGTGTCGGGGGGGGCGGTCCCGGCAGGATATAACGCGATCTGCGTGGCGCGGATCACGTCGCCGGGCATGTCGGCAAGGATTGCGGTCGCGGCCGGATCGAACACGCCACTGGCGAAGGGCTCGTCGAACGCGCCCTCGCGCACGAAAGTATAGCTCGCGAATTCGGTGTGCCGCTCGAGCACGAGCTTCATCGTCCCCAGGTCGACCACCGCATATTTGGTCGCAGGCGCAAGCGTCAGACCGAGCCGCATCGCCACCGCCTCGAAATGCGCCCCCGCACTCCCCGCCCCCGCTTCGCCTAGTACGGTTACGATCTGCATCAGCCGGCACGGCGCGGCGAAGCGCGGCAAGCGGCGGACGTGCATCTCCTCCGCCAGCGCCGCGCGCAGCGGATGGCTGCGCAGGCTCAGCCCGTCCATGCTGGCGCTCCCGGAGATGGGGCAAGGCGCGCGCAACCGCCCGGCTGCGCACGCGCTTGCATCATTGCTGCTTGGTCATCGCCTGCGGGTTGGCCAGCACCGCGGGCACCGCCGCTCCCGCCGCCCCGCCTTCAGGCGCAGCGGTCGGCATCGGTGGCCCTTTCAGCGTCGGATTGTCCGCCAGCATCGAATAGCCGCCGAGCGGCTTGGACTGCCCCTGGTGACAGGTCTGGCAATTCACCTTGTACGGATCGCCATGCGGACCCTTGCGATACGCCGGGAACACCGCGGTCAGCGGCGTGATATACCCCTCGTTCGCGTCGCGGACCATGCGGATGCCGTAATAAGCGGTCGCACGTTGCGGGCGGCTGAGGCTCCACGAGCGGAACGACTGGCTGTTGTGGCAATAGGTGCAATTCACCCCGAGCGCGGTGCTCATGTGCATCATCAGGCCGTAGCTTTTCTCGGCATCCTTGATCGACACGACATGGTTGGGCGAGGGATATTGGCTGCTCGATGCAACGCGGATCTGCGCCTTGCCCGCGAGATAACTCTGGAACGGATCATACGGGAGCGAGGCATAGCCGACGCTGACATTGGGGGTGTTCTGCCCGTGCTTGTTGCGCACGATCGTGTCGGGATCCTCGACCCCCTCCGCGATCGCCCATTTGTACGTCGGCACCGCATTGCCGCGGTGGCAAGTGTAGCACGTTACCCCGGTCTTCTGGACGTGGCTCGACCATTTGCCGTTGATCGTCCGCGTCATCTGCAGCATCCGGCGCGCAACGACCTTGGTGTATTTCTCGTCCGAGGCCATGTTCTCAGGGTTGTGGCAGTAATTGCACCCCTGCTACGGCGGCGCGACCCACTGGTTCATTGCCGCCATCAGATGGTTGAACCGCTCCGCCGACACGTCACCGAGAACCTGGACGTTCTGATAGGTTTCGCGTGCGCGCGGTCCGCTGTCGTCGGGGAGCGCATAAGGCGGCGGCGGGATCGCCCCGAGCTTGGCGACATGATCGGGGTCGACGATCTGCGCCATCCCGGTTCCGCGGAAGCCCGTCTGTTGCGATTGCTTGGGCCCGAGTTCGCACCCGCCAAGCACGACGGTTGCGCCGATCAGTCCCGTGACCGCGAATATCCTGCCAAGACCGCTCATTGCGATGCTCCCGGAAGCGAGGCAGGATCAACCACGCCTGTGCCCGGATAATCGGGCGCATAACCGTGCTGGATCGCCCACAGATACCAATTGTCGACCACGGTGCCGGTCAGCAGGATCCCGATCCCGCCGGTCAGCGTCGTCAGCACCGCGAACCACCAGGCCCAGCGATGGATTGATTCATAGGTCGCGTTGAACCCCATGGTCCAACGCCAGAACAGCGCCGCGCGTTCGGCAGCGGTGCCGCGATCGGTGATATGCTCGATCTCGCGTTCCCCGCCATAGCGACCGACCGCGAGGATCGTCGCGCCGTGCATCGCGAACAGCAGCGTCGATCCATATAGGAACACGATCGAGAGGCAGTGGAACGGATTGTAGAAAAGGTTGCCGTAGCGGATCGAGAAAGCCGCGGTCCAATCAAGGTGCGGGAAGATGCCGAACGGCACCGCTTCCGCCCAGCTGCCCATCAGCATCGGGCGGAGAAACCCCAATACGATCATCAGCCAGATTGCGCTGGCGAACGCCCAGGGCACATGCGTTCCCATTCCCAGCGCCTTGGCGCGGCGGAAGGTGCGCAACCACCAGAGCAGGACCGAAGTCGTCATGCTGAACCCGGCGAGCTGCCACCAGCCGCCCTTCGCCAGCGGCACGAACAGCTGGAAGCCATATTCCGGCCCCGGCGGCTCGAGCGCGAGCCACGGCAATTGCCGCGCGAACTGGACCGGATCCCAGCCGACCGATGCCCACATGTTGAGCCCGACGATCTCGAACGCAAGAAAGCCGAACATCAGCGACAGGATGCCAAGCCCGCCCAGATAGATCGGGCCGATCTGCGCATTGCCGATCTTGCCGATCCAGTAGGAGAAGCCGGGTTCGCCAAGGCGTGGGAAATCATAGGCTCCGAGCGCTGGCCCCATTTCGGGGGCGCCGCGCAATTGCACCTGGGTGAAGATGTTCTGATAGCGTGCCATCGTCTTTCTCCCTCACGACCAGATCGGCAGATTGAGCCACCAGCTCCACCATTCGGGCCAGCCGCGAGTCCACAACGGCCCTGAGATGATGATGCAAATGGCGCTCCAGAACCCTGCGCTCAGCGCGAGGAACAGCCCGAGCCGGTGGATGCCGAGCGTGCCGATCGAATAGCCGATCGTATCGCGGAAAAAGGCGTCCTCATATTCGGGCGACTTGACCTCACCCTGCGTCCCGTCCGGGTTCTTCGCGGGGTTGACCGCAGACAACACCAGCCCGCCATGCAGCGCGAGCGCGAGCGTCGTGGTGAAGAAGAAGCTCACCGCGAGCATGTGCGCGGGATTGTAATGGAAATGGAGATATTGGTAGCCGGTGTTCGACACCCAATCGAGATGGCTGAAAATCCCGTACGGAAAGCCGAAGCCCCACGCGCCGAGCAGCCACGGGCGGACCACCACCAGCGACACATAAGCGAAGATCGCGACCCCGAACGCTATGGGCACGTGATAGCCGATCCCGAGCTTGCGGCAGATCTCGACCTCGCGCAGCGCCCAGGACACGAACGCCCCGACCGCGCAGATGGTAATGATCTGCCAGAACCCCCCGTCGCGTAGCGGCGCAAGCGACAGACCGTAGGACAGGTCGGGCGGCGCAATGCTGATCAGCCAGATGTTCCACGTCGGCCCGAGCGAGGCGGCATAGACGATCAGTCCCGTGCCGAGCAGCGAGAAGATCGCTGTCGTTACCCCGAAGAAGCCGACATAGAACGGCCCGACCCAGAAATCGAAAAGATCCCCGCCGAGCAGCGTGCCGCCGCGGACGCGATATTTCCGTTCGAAACTCAGCAACGCCATGACGACTCCCTCCTCCCCCCGCAGGCCGCATGCGGCCTGGGCGCGGGGTCACGGTCCATCGGGTTCAAGATGACGGGAACCGTTGTCCTGCCCCCGTCATCCTGAAACGGTACGCTTCACTGCGCGGGCGGCGCCGCCGGTGCGCTTGCCGCCGCGGGTGCGTGGCGCGGCCCGTCGAGCCAGTTGAACTTGTCGGTGCTGAGCAAGATGAAATGAATCAGCAGCGCCAACACGAACAGGAACGAAAACAACGCGACGAGCGTCCGTCGCGGATCGAAAATCAGCCAAATTCTCCACATGGCGTGGGCTCCTCTTGATGATGTCGGGCAATCAGTCGATCCAGGGTTTCCACGTCCACATCAGGAAGTGCGCAACCACCGCGATCGCCGTGAACAGCGCGAAGCTGGTCAGGAAGATCTTGTGGAATTCCTTGGCTTCTTCGGGCGTCAGATAGGTTCCTGGTCCGAACCGCTCGTCTCGTTTGTCGCTCATTGCTCCGTCTCCTTGGTGACGACCAACAGGAGCGTTGAAGACGCTCCCCGGCTGCATCCGCGCGGCAGGCTGCCGTGGGGATCGGGTGTCCGCGTCGGCGCGGAATGGCTGATTGAGGCGCGCGTCATCCGCCGCGGCTTTCGCTAATCGCGTTCGCGAGGCGACTCGCGCTGACCGAGGCTTCGCCTGCGCGGAGCGCGCCGCGTTCGGCGGCGTCGCGGATGCGCTTGGCAGCGGAAATCCGCACCAGCACCGGCTCGCGTTCGATCACTGCGTCGAGCGCGGTCTTGGCGTCGTCGTCCCACGCGACGTCGCGCTCGATGCGGGCGGGGGTCGCCTCGACCCGGTCGAGCTGCCCCGCGAGCGGCAGGATGTGGAAAAGCGCGTCGAACAGCGCGTTGCACACTTCCTGGATCAGATAGGTCGCGCCGGCATAGCCCATGAACGGGGTGCCGGTGTGCCGCCGGATTACCGCGCCGGGAAAGCTCGCGGGGATATAGACCCCGCGCGCGCCGGTCTCGGCCATGTACATGCGTTCGTTGAAGCTGCCGAACACCATCAGCGGCGGATTGGTGCGGATCGCGTCGAGTACCGCTTGATTGTCGGGCTTGATTCCGGCCGATCGCGCGAACGCGAAGTGGCAGGGGAGCCCCATGTCGGTCTCGAGGAAGTTGCGGATCCCGCGCGCATAGGTGTCGGTCGCGACGATGCCGAAACTCGCGGTGCTGAAGAAATCCTGCGTGACCGAACGCCACAGGTCCCACAGCGGTTTGATCGTGGTGTGCTTCTCGCGTTCGATAAAGGGTTCCGGGTCGAGCCCGAGCAAGTCGCCAAGCGTGCGCAGGAACAGCGTGGTGCTCTCCAGCCCGATCGGCGCCTGGAGATAGGGGCGTTCCAGCATCTCGCACAGCCCACGCCCGAACTCGCGGTAGAGGCAGACATTGACCTGCGCGTCCGCCAGTTTGCGGACGTCGGCGAGGTGACTGCCGAGCGGGAAGACCATCCCGACTTCGGCCCCGATGCCTTCGATCAGGCGACGAATCTCGGCGAGATCGGAGGGCATGTTGAAGCTGCCGTACATCGGCCCGATGATGTTGACCTTGGGGCGCTCGCCGGGCTTGAGCGGACGCGGTGCGGGGACTTTCTTCGGCCCGAACTGAGTCCACAGCCAAGTCAGCGCGCGGTCGCCCGACTGCCACTGGTCCTCGTCGATCGTGCGCGGCAGGAAGCGCTGGATGTTGGTGCCCTCGGGCGTGACGCCGCCGCCGATCATCTCGGCGATCGAGCCCGTCACCACCACCGCGGGCAGATCCGGGTCGAGCGTCGCCCAGGCGCGCTTCATCGCGCCTTCGGTGCCGTCGCGACCGAGCTCCTGCTCGCCGAGGCCGGTGACGACGATTGGGAGTTCGTGCGGCGGGAGCGCGTCGGTATAATGCAGCACCGATGTGACGGGGAGGTTCTCGCAGCCGACCGGGCCGTCGATGATGACCTGCAGTCCCTTGATCGCGGTGAAGGCGTAGACCGCACCCCAATAGCCGCCAGCGCGATCGTGATCGAGGATGAGGGTCATTGCTGGCCTCCGCACACCAACATGCCGTCATGCTGAACGTGTTTCAGCATCCACCTCGCAACAACGGCAGTCTGCCGGTGCCGCACGGTGGACCCTGAAACGCGTTCAGGGTGACGGGGGTGGATACGGAGGCTCATGACCCCACGCTTTCTTCGGCCTTGGCCGCAGCGATGCGTTTGGCGGCGTATTTCGCCTTGAACTCGGGCCGGTCGACCGGAGTGTCTTCCCACACGCCAGCGGTCGCGCCGACGCCGACGCCTTCGAAAAAGGTCGTCATCTTGTCGAAGCGCGCCTGGTTAGCGAGGGCTGCGTTGACCACCAAAGCGAGGCTCCCCGCCCCCGCCGGCCCCATCAGCGGACGTGCCGAGATGAGGTTGGTGAAATAGAGCGCCGGGATCGATTTCTGCTTGGCGTGCTGCACCACGGGCGTGGTGCCGATCGCGAGATCGGGGCCGAACGCGTCGACCGCAGCGAGATCCTGTTCGAGGCTCGCGCGATACTGGACCTGGACGCCGCGGCTCACCAGCCAGTCGCGATCGGGTTCCGACCACGGCGTGCGCGGGCAGGCGGTGCCGACATACGGCACGTCCGCACCGCTTTCGATCAGCAGCCGCGCGACGAGCAGTTCGGAGCCTTCATAGCCCGATACGGTGATCCGCCCGGCGATCGGCCGCGCGTCGAGTGCGCCCCGGATCGCGGGAAGGAAGCGGTTCTTCGCCGCATCGACCTTGTCCTGCGCGATTCCGCATGCCGCGCCGATCGCGTCGAGCCATGCTGCGGTCCCGTCCGCACCGACGGGAGCCGACCCCACGACCGTGCGCCCCGCCGCCTCGAATTCGCGGACGCTCGCGGTGTAGAAGGGGTGGATCGCCGCTACGCACGCGCAATCGAGCGCCGCATACAGTTCGCGCCATTCGCGGGTCGGGACGACCGGGCCTGCCGCAAGGCCCAGCGGTTCGAGCAATAGCCCGATTCCTGGCGGGTCAGCCGGGAACATCTCACCAAGGAGAGTCACGCTCGGCCGGTCCGGTCGTTGCTTGGGCGCGGCGACGGGGCCCTGTTCGGCCTCCTTGCGCGCATAGGCTAGCATCGCGCCCGCGAGGACGTCCTTTGCCTCGGCATGCGTCGGCACGCCGAAGCCGGGGACGTCGATCCCGATGATCCGCACGCCGTTGATCTGGTCGGGGAGCAATTGCAGCGGCACGCCGCTTGCGGTCGGGACGCAGAGGTTGGTGACGATGATCGTGTCGTAGAGCGCGGGGTCGGCGAGCTGGTGGACCGCGTCGCGGATGTCCTCGAACAATTTGCCCGTCACCAGCGTCTCGGACGAGAAGGGGACGTAGCCGACGCTGCGTTTCGCGCCGTAGAAATGCGAGGTGAAGGTAAGGCCGTAGACGCAGCACGCCGAGCCCGAGAGGACGGTGGCGGTGCGGCGCATTCTGAGTCCCACGCGGAGTGAGCCGAAGGCGGGGCACATGGACTGGGGTTGGTCGTGCGGGCCCCTGGGGTAGTCGGCGTCATAGCGGGCTAGGATATCGGACTTTCCAGCGAGTTCGGCTGCGGCGCGGAGGGTGGTGCCGTTTGCACACTTAAGCCCCTCCCCTTCAGGAGTGGCGGGTGAACCGCGCCCCGCGCGGTTCAGATCAGGCTGGGAGCCTGATCGACCCGCCACTGGGTTGGGGGTGGGGACGTTTGAAATCACGTCGCGGACGCGGTCTGACGTCCCCACCCCAACCCCTCCCCTGAAGGGGAGGGGCTTGAGAAGATCGTGGCCCTCAGACGGCATCGTACACCACCTCGAGCGTCGGCTTCGTCACATAGGCAACCCCGCGCATGTCCGCCTGGCTCGCAGGCTTCAGCGCATAATCCGCGCCCGTCACATCCGCCGAGAACAGCCCGAGCAACCCGTCCTGATCGAGCGGCGACGGCCGCAGCGGCGGGGCTTCGGCGACGTTGACCGCGAGTTCCTCGAACAGGCTCGCCCATTGCCCGCCGGGCTTGCCGATGATCTGGTAATTCGCGCTTTTCTTGCGAATGTCCTCGTTGGCGGGGATCGCGGTCAGCACCGGGATGCCGACCGCGGCGGCGAACGCCTGCGCCTCGCCGGTGCCGTCGTCCTTGTTGAGGATCATCCCCGCGACGCCGACATTGCCGCCCATCTTGCGGAAATATT
>Ga0265780_10001083_pt1 | contig 39680 bp, 30 predicted proteins | sample P1T30metagenome_FD_192432 | JGI IMG/M metagenome (GOLD analysis project Ga0265780, IMG submission 192432) | Plant litter microbial communities from East Loma Ridge, Irvine, California - P1 T30 | ecosystem: Environmental > Terrestrial > Plant litter > Unclassified | place: USA: California...
TAGCCAGCGCCGCTACCAGCTGAAGGCCTGGAACGTGGTGCGCGCGCTGCACCAGGACCTTCCGGCGCTGTACCAGCCGCGCGAACGCGCCATCATGTTGGCGGCATGCGGCGTCGAGCACGGCATCGCGCCCGCCAGCATCATGCGCTACCTGCGCCGCTATTGGGAACGGGGCCAGACCCTCGATGCGCTGCTGCCGGACTACGCCAATTCCGGTGCGCGCGGCAAGACGCGCGAAGCGCGCAACGGCGTCAAGCGCGGCCGGCCGCGCAAGGGCGCGGCGCCGGGCGCCAACATCGACGGCGCGCTGCGCGCGCTGTTCAGGGATGCGGTGGCGCACTACGCGGCGACGCACCGCAAGTTCTCGCCGGTCGCGGCCTATCGCCAGATGCTGGCCGAGCACTTCGTCGACGCCGCGCCCGGCGCCATCCCGAGCTACGGCCAATTCAGCTACTGGATCGCGCGCGACGGCTTGCTGCCAGCGGCCTGACGGGCCGCCGGCGGCCGCCCGCCGCGGTGCATCGATTATTTCTGTAACCCAATAAGGTGCGGTTCGACGCCACGGCGGTGCATGGCCGTGGCGGTGGACATGGGCGTGTCACATGGCCGCCAGCACCGGGGCCGCTGCACTGTCGGCGCCAGTAAATATGAATAGTGTTTGCGCTGTCACAAATCGCACAGCACCCGGCAGTTGCGTACATACGAGTGTGACATGCCTCAATCCGAATTCTGTTTGCATAAATTCGCTTACAGCCTTCTTACATTCGGAGTCGCTGTAAGTAAACTCTATTTTGTCCGGATTTTATAGCGCGAAATCCCCGCATCAATGGCATGGCGATTGCTCTGAGGCCACTTGTCTGAGTCCTTTGTATTGACATGTGGAGGTGTGGATGAGCGCTGTGAAATCGCCGCTGACCCGGCGTGCTTTCCTGTACCGCGCTGCCGCCATCGGCGGCTCGGCGCTGTTGTTGAAGTCGATGAATGCATGGGGCATGGGCATCGCCTCGAAGGTGACGGCGCCGCCGCCGCTCACAGGCAGCGGCAAGGGCAAGAAGGTCGCGATCCTCGGCGCCGGGCTGGCCGGCCTCTCCGCGGCCTACGAGTTGCGCAAGCTGGGCTACCGGGTGCAGGTGCTCGAGGCGCGCCCCTACGCCGGCGGGCGCTGCCAGACGGCGCGCCGCGGTTTCACGCTGCGCGAACTCGGCGGCGAGGAACAGCGTTGCCGCTTCGACCGCGGCCATTACATCAACCACGGGCCGTGGCGCATCCCGCTCGACCACCAGTCGACCCTGCATTACGCCCGTGAATTCGCGGTGCCACTCGAGGTGATGGTGAACGAGAACGACCACGCCTGGGTCTACCTGGAAGAGGGCGGACCGTTGTCGAAGCGGCGCCTGCGCGGGGCGCAGATCAAGGCCGACATGCGCGGCCACGTCGCCGAACTGCTGGCCAAGTCGGTCCAGTCGCGCCAGCTCGATGTCCGGTTGAGCAGCGAGGACCAGATGCTGCTGCTCGACTACTTGGCGCGCGAGGGCGCCCTCGGCGTGGGCGACCTGGCCTACAAGGGCCGCAGCGGGCGGGGCTTCGCCACCAATCCGGGCGCCGGCCTGGTGCCGGGCGCCGGCACACCGTCCGACCCGCTGGCCTTCGGCGACCTGCTCGCGGCCAGGGTGGGCAAGGTGTACAGCGCGGTGCAGGAGTTCCCGATGCACGCGACCATGTTCCAGCCGGTGGGCGGCATGGACCGCATCCCGCAGGCCTTCGCCACCCGCCTGGGTGATGCGGTCCGCTACGGGGCCGAGGTGCGGCGCATCCGCCAGGACACCGTCGGCGTCACCATCGACCTGCACGATACCGCCAGCGGCCAGGCCTCGAGCGTGAAGGCCGATTACTGCCTGTGCACGCTGCCGCTGTCGGTGCTGCGCATGATCGACACCGATTTCTCGCCCGGCTTCAAGGCGGCCCTCAAGGCCGTGCCCTATGCCCCGGTCGGCAAGATCGGCCTGCAGATGGGGCGCCGCTTCTGGGAAGAGGACGACCATATCTACGGCGGCCACGTCCTCACCGATCTCAAGGGCATCAACACGATCTCGCTGCCGTCGGGCGGCTGGCAGCAGCGCAAGGGCGTGGTGCTCGGCTACTACAACTATGCGCTCGACGCCATCGAAGTCAGTGCGCTGTCGCCGGCGCAGCGGGCCGAATTCGCGCTGGCCGCCGGCGAAAAAATCTTCCCCGCCTATCGCAGTTCCTACGAGAACGCGTTCTCGGTGGCCTGGCACCGCGTGCAGTACAGCCTGGGCGGTTGGGCCGAATGGAACGAGGCGGCGCGCCGCGACGCCTATCCACTGCTGCTCGAAGGCGAGGGCAGGGTGCAGCTCGCCGGCGAACACCTGAGTTATCTCACCGGCTGGCAGGCCGGGGCCATCGAATCGGCCTGGCAGCAGATCGAACGGCTGCACCGGAGGGCGAGCGCATGAAGCCCATCTTCACGCTTTGGGCGCTGGCCACCGGGCTTTGGGCGGGCGCGGCCTTCGCCCAGACGGCGCCAGTCTCCGCCGACGGCAAGACCCTGTTCGCGAAGAATTGCGCGGCCTGCCACCAGGCCGACGGACGCGGCATCCCAGGCGCCTTCCCGGCACTGGCCGGCAGCGCGCTGGCGCTTGGCGCGCCGGCCGAAGCGACCGAGGTGCTGCTCAAGGGGCGCGGCGGCATGCCCGACTTCAGCGGCAGCCTCGACGACGCCGATATCGCGGCGGTGCTCAGCTATGTCCGCGCCAGCTGGGGCAACCGCGCCGCGCCGGTCGCCCACGCCGAGGTTGGCGCGCTGCGCACAGCCCTGCAACTGCCGCCGGCCGGCCGCAACCGTTTCGGCAATAAGCATTGAACCGTTTTCTTCCAACCACCATGAAAGGCCTGCTGATGAAGATTGACCGCCGTCCCGCCTCACGACTTGCCACCTCGCTGCTTCTCCTGCCCTTGCTGCTGCCGGTCGCAGCCGGCGCCCAGGACATCGTGCGCCACAAGATCCCGAACTCCGACTTTCCGATCGCCCAGGCAGTGAGCGTGCCGCCCAACGCCACCATCCACTTCATCAGCGGCCAGGTGCCGCCGGTCGTGCACAAGGAGCGCGATCCGAACTCGATCGCGGCCTTCGGCGACACCCGCACCCAGACGGTCGGCGTCTTGCAGCGCATCCGCGACATCCTGCAGGGGATGGGCCTGGGCATGGGCGACGTGGTCAAGATGCAGGTGTTCCTGGTGGGCGACCCGGAGCACGGGGGGCGCGCCGACGTCGCCGGCTTCATGGCCGGCTATACCCAGTTCTTCGGCGGCGCCCAGCCCAATCTGCCTGCGCGCGCGGTGATGCAGGTGGCGGCCCTGAGCAATCCGGGCTGGCTGGTGGAGATCGAGGTGGTCGCCGCGAAGAAGTAGGCAAGCAAATACGCAAGAAGCAAGCAAGGCTGTTCTCGTCCAACAATTCCAACTAGGGGAAACACATGGTCAAAGGCTTTCTTCATACCGGCATCGCCGGCCTGCTCACCTGCGGTATCTGCGCCCACGCCGCCGCCGAACCCGGCCCGGACGCCGCGCGCGACGAGGACAATGCGCCCGCCAGCGCAGCGGCGGCGGCGGTCGACGCCGCCGCGCCGGGCGTCGCCAACAGCGGCGTGGTGATCGTCACTGGCACCCGCGCCGCCGGCCTCACGGTCGAGAACAGCGCCTCGCCGATCCAGGTGCTGGACGCGGCCTCGCTGGGCCGCACAGGCCAGCCCGACCTGATCCAGGCGCTGTCGCAGAACCTGCCTTCGCTCAACGCCCAGGCCTTCGGCAGCGATATGGCGAACATGACGCTGTCGGCGCGCCTGCGCGGCCTGAGCCCGAACAATACGCTGGTGCTGGTCAACGGCAAGCGGCGTCACGGCACCGCCAACCTGGCGGTGCTGGGCGGCCCTTACCAGGGCGGCGCGGCCGCCGACCTGAACTTCATTCCGGTGGCGGCGATCGACCGCATCGAGGTGCTGCAGGACGGCGCCGCGGCGCAATACGGCACCGACGCCATCGCCGGCGTGATCAACATCATCCTCAAGTCGAACAGCCGCGGCGGCACCGCCAACGTCAACGGCGGCGGCTATATGGACGGCGGCGGCCATACCGGCGACGGCATGGCCAATATCGGCCTGACCCCGTTCGCCGACGCCTTCCTGAGCCTGACCGCGGAAACCAAGTACCACGGCTTCTCGGAGCGCGGCGGCATCGATCCGCGCGTGGTCGACCCGGCCACCATGGCCGAGATGCCGTCCCTGGTCAATGCGCCCGGCTACCCCTACCTGAACAGGATCCAGGGCGACGCCCAGTATCGCCAGCACATCGCCGCCGCCAATTTCGGAGTCGACTTCAACAGCGACACTTCGCTGTACAGCTTCGCAACCTATGGCAAGAAGGAAGCGCGGGCCTGGGAGAACTACCGCATGCCGAACCGGCTGCCGCAGATCTATCCCTTCGGCTTCAGCCCGCAAGAGACCTTCGACGAGGAAGACTATGCCTTCACCCTCGGCATCAAGGGCCGGCTGTTCGGCACCTGGAACTGGGACCTGTCCAGCACCTACGGCAAGGACGTGGCCAAGCTCGGGGTGGCCAACTCGGCCAATATCTCGCTGTACACCGATACCGGCGCCACGCCGCTCGAATTCGATGCCGGCGAGTTCCGCGCCAGCCAGTGGGCGAATAACTTCGACCTGAGCCGCGAATTCGACGTCGGCTGGGCCACGCCGCTGACCCTGGCCCTGGGCCTCGAGCACCGCCGCGACACCTACGAGATCGTGGCCGGCGACGCGGCCTCGCGCTACAAGGAAGGCTCGCAGTCGTATCCCGGCTTCTCGCTCACCGACGCCGGCAGCCATAGCCGCAACAACAAGGCCGCCTACGTCAACCTGGCGGCCCAGCCGCTGCCCGGCTGGACGGTCGATATCGCCGGCCGCTACGAGCGCTTCAGCGACTTCGGCAACGCCAAGGTGGGCAAGCTGACCAGCCGCTACGACTTCTCGCCGGCGGTGGCGCTGCGCGCGACCTACAGCAACGGCTTCCGCGCGCCGACCCTGGCCGAATCGTATTATTCGGCCACCAACGTCTCGCCGCGCAGCGCCTTCGTGCAGCTGGCGCCCAATTCGCCGGGCGCGCGGCTGGTGGGCATCAATGGCCTCAAGCCCGAAGCCTCGACCAATATCAGCGCCGGCCTGGTGCTCAACCCGCGGCCCGGCCTGGCGATCACGCTCGACGCCTACCAGATCACGATCCGCGACCGCATCGTCGGCAGCGGCGCGCTGTACGGCTCCGGCGGCGCGATCAATGCGCCGGCGGTGACGGCGGCGATCCTCGCCAACGGCAACGTGCTCGACCCGACCGTGGTCCAGACCGGGATCAACATCTTCTCCAATGCGGTCAATACGCGCAGCCGGGGCATGGAGGCGGTGGCCACCATGAGCAGCAATTACGGCAGTTACGGGCGCATCGACTGGTCGGCGGCGGCCAACTACAACCATGTTGAGGTCATCAAGATCAATCAGGCGCCGCCCGAATTGCAACCGCAGACACTGCTCGACGAGACCGCGATCTCGCACCTGGAGACCGCTTCGCCGCGCATGCGGGTCAACCTGGGCGCGCTATGGAAGGTGGGCGCCTGGACCGTCAACCTGCGTGAGAACTACTATGGCAAATCGTCGGAGCAGTTCTCGTCGGATGGCTCGGTCTACTATGAAAACAAGATCAAGCCCAAGCTGCTGACCGATCTCGAGGTGAGCTACCAGTTCAGCAAGGCCTGGACCCTGTCGCTGGGCGCCAACAACCTGTTCAACGAGTACCCGGACATGGTCAATCCGCTGGTGCTGGCCGAGCAGCGCGCCAACCTGGACAACGGCGCGGTGACGATCTATCCGGCGTTCTCTCCCTTCGGTATCAATGGCGGCTATTACTATGCGCGCGCCAGCCTGAAGTTCTGACACAGGTGTAGCCCAGCGGATGGCGACGGCGTCGCCATCCGCTGGTTTCAGGTGCATATTCGAAAATTTCGATGAAAGGCCGCTAAATTACCCGTTTTTCAAGTCCTCGTGGCGCGAGCATAATGACTCCATCGCATCGAATGCAAGACGGATTGGCCGGCGGATTTCCCGCCCTGGCGATCGAGCGCTTCGATGATCACCACCACGAAAGGATGACATCATGTTGAACGTACGTAAAAGCAATGAACGCGGCGGCGCAAGCTTTGGCTGGCTGGACTCGAAGCACACCTTCTCCTTCGGCCACTACCACGATCCGAAGCATATGGGCTTCGGTCCGCTGCGGGTCATCAACGAGGACAAGGTGCAGCCCGGCCGCGGTTTCGATTCGCACGGCCACCGCGACATGGAGATCATCTCCTATGTGCTCGACGGCGCGCTGGAGCACAAGGACAGCATGGGCAACGGTTCGGTGCTGCGCTACGGCGACGTGCAGATCATGAGCGCGGGCACGGGCGTGGTGCACAGCGAGTACAACCACTCGAAAACCGAGGGCGTGCACTTCCTGCAGATCTGGATCATGCCGAACGTGGGCGGCGCCGAGCCGCGCTACGAGGAAAAACACTTCGACGCCGCCGACAAGACCGGCAAGCTGCGCCTGATCGGATCGCCCGACGGCCGCGAAGGTTCGGTCTCGATCCGCCAGGATGCCGCCCTGTATGCGACCATCCTCGATGGCGACGATGAGGTCAAGCACGTCCTGGGCGCCGGCCGCCAGGCCTATGTCCACGTGGTGCGCGGCCAGGTGACGGTCAATGGCGTCGCCCTGGACGGCGGCGACGCGCTGAAGGTCACCGGTGAAGAAGCCGTGACCCTGGCCCAGGCGGCCGGCGCCGAAGTGTTATTGTTCGACCTGCCACAGTAAGCGACCATCAGCAGCCATGCAGAACGCCGTCCCGCCAGCGGGGCGGCGCCTCGATCACCACGATAACAGGAGACGACGATGCAAGTGACGACCACCCGCGGCAACGATAAACTGCAATACAAGATCAGGATCGGCAAGCACGAGTTGATCGCCGACGCGCCGGAAGCCTTCGGCGGCGACGACAGCGGGCCTGAACCGCACGATCTGCTGGCCGCGTCCCTGGCCGCCTGCACCGCGCTGACCGTGACGATGTACGCCAAGCGCAAAGGCATGCAACTCGACGACGTGCGGGTCGCCATCGACCACGGCCAGCAGGACGGCGCCTACGAGCTGCGCCGCCACATCGAATTCGTCGGCCAATTGAGCGAGGACGAACGCGCCCGCCTGCTCGATATCGCCAACAAGTGCCCGGTCCACAAGACCTTGTCCGGCACCATCCGCATCCATACCGAGGCGGTTTAAGTCCCGGCCGGCCCCGCGCAGGGGTCGGGCAGCATGCGGGCGAATGCGCCACCCGTGCGCATGCGCTCGATCCACCACTTGAGCGCGGCGCCATCCTCCCCGCTGCGCCAGGCGAGATAGAAAGTCTCGTCCGCCTTCGGTTCCACCACCTGCTTTTCGATCAGCAATCCCTGGTCGATGGCCGGTCGCGCCCATGCCTCCGGCAGAAAGCCGAAGCCGAGACCCTGGACCTGGAACTCGTACTTGGTGCGCATATCGGGCACCGCCAACGTCTCTTGCCCGAACAGCAGGCCGACGGTGCGCGCGCCGAGCACCCGCGCCGAGTCCGAAACCGAGATTGCCCGGTAGGGCAGCAGGTCGGTCTTGTCGAGGGGATGCTCGAGCCGCGCGAGCGGATGGTGCGGGGCGACCGTAAACACGAAGGCGCTGGTGCCGAGCGGTTCGGCGGTATAGCCGCCGCCCGACGGGCCCTCGCCGGCAGCGCCCACCAGCAGGTCGACGCGGCGGTCGAGCAGGGCGTCCCAGGTACCCGACAGCGACTCGCGCACGATGCGCAGGCGGGTCTGGTCGGCCACGCCGTAGAAGGCTTCGATATCTGGCTGCAGGGCGCCGCTCGATAACACCGAATCCATGCCCAGGGCGATCTCGGTCTCCCAGCCCGAGGCCACGCGCCGCACCCGCGATTCGAGGTCGCCGGCGGCGCGCAGCAGGTAGCGGCCTTCCTTGAGCAGTTCCTGGCCGGCCGCGGTGAGCGTCACCTTGGGGCCGAAGCGGTCGAACAGGCGCACGCCCAGGTCGTCCTCGAGCTTGGAGACCGTGTAGGAGATGGTCGATGGCACGCGAAACAGTTCTTTCGCGGCCCCGGCGAAGGAGCCGCGGCGGGCAATGGTTTCGATGATCTGGAGGGCGTCGAGGCTGAGCTTGAGCAATTGTTTGTCCAATGGTGCGTGATGGCGCCATGGTAGCGCCAAGGCACGGTGCAAACCAAGCCCCGGCCTGTCGAAAATAGCAATCTGATTCTATCGCCGCGGCGATGGTCTAACGATACTGGAATGAACGGGCGCCGGGTTGGCGCCTCCCGCAAACAGGAGCTGGACATGTATCTGATTTCACTGGGCGCCGGCATCCTGGCCGGCCTGTTGTACGGCCTGATCAACGTGCGCTCGCCGGCGCCGCCCGCCATCGCCCTGATCGGTTTGCTGGGCATGCTGATCGGTGAACAGATCGTCCCGGTAGCCAAACGCCTGATCGAGGGAGCACCGGTCACCGCAAGCTGGTTCGCCAGCGAGTGCAAACCCAAGATCACCGGCGTCGCCAAGGCGCCACAATCGCCCGCGCAGGAACCGGACGGCCCACGCCAGGGCTGATCCTCAGATTTCAATCACCAAGTCAACATAAGGAAAACATCATGAGCAATCCAAAACTCGAAGTCCTGACCCCGCAGAATTCGCAGCTGATCGTCATCGACCACCAGCCGCAGATGGCCTTTGGCGTGCAGTCGATCGACCGCCAGACCCTCAAGAACAACGTCGTCGGCCTGGCCAAGGCGGCCAAGGTGTTCAACGTCCCGACCACGATCACCACGGTCGAAACCGAATCGTTCTCGGGCAACACCTACCCGGAGCTGCTGGACGTGTTCCCGGGCCATCAGATCCTGGAGCGTACCTCGATGAACTCGTGGGACGACCAGAAGGTGCGCGACGCGCTCAAGGCCAACGGCCGCAAGAAGGTCATCGTGGCCGGCCTGTGGACCGAGGTGTGCAACACCACCTTCGCCCTGTGCGCGATGCTCGAAGGCGACTACGAGATCTATATGGTGTCGGACGCCTCGGGCGGCACCACCAAGGAAGCGCACGACATGGCCATGCTGCGCATGGTGCAGGCCGGCGTGGTGCCGGTGACCTGGCAGCAGGTGCTGCTCGAGTGGCAGCGCGACTGGGCCCACCGCGACACCTATAACGATGTGATGAAGATCGTCACCGAGCACTCGGGCGCCTATGGCATGGGCGTGGACTACGCCTACACCATGGTGCACAAGGCCCCGGCGCGCGCCCAGGGCACGCACGAGGTGCTGGCGCCGGTTCCAGCCCGCTGATCGGACCATCACAGCAGTTCTCGCCGCCGCACGCCCTCCAAAGCGCGCGGCGGTTGCCGCAAACCCGCCGTGCGCGTCACGCCCGGCGACATTTGGAGTACACGCATGAACCAAGCACAGTCCACCCCACCGCTCATTCTGATCAACGGTTGTTTCGCTACGGTCGACCGCGAACAGCCCCAGGCCAGCGCCGTCGCCATCCAGGACGGGCGCTTCCTGGCCGTGGGCGACACCGACTACGTAATGCGCCACCGCCGCGACGGTAGCCAGGTGATCGACCTGAACGGCCGCACCGTGGTGCCGGGCCTGAACGACTCGCACCTGCACCTGATCCGAGGAGGCCTCAACTACAACCTCGAGCTGCGCTGGGAAGGCGTGCCCTCGCTGGCTGACGCCCTGCGCATGCTGAAGGAACAGGCCGACCGCACGCCGAATCCGCAGTGGGTGAGGGTGGTGGGCGGCTGGAACGAATTCCAGTTCGCCGAGCGCCGCATGCCGACCCTGGACGAGATCAACGCCGCCGCGCCGGATACGCCGGTGTTCATCCTGCACCTGTATGACCGCGCCTTGCTCAACCGCGCGGCCCTGCGCGCCGTGGGCTATACGAAAGACACGCCGAATCCGCCGGGCGGCGAGATCGTGCGCGATGGAGCCGGCAACCCGACCGGCATGCTGATCGCGCGGCCGAACGCGATGATCCTGTACGCGACCCTCGCCAAGGGCCCCAAGCTGCCCTACGACCTGCAGGTGAACTCGACCCGCCAGTTCATGCGCGAACTGAACCGCCTGGGCCTGACCAGCGCGATCGACGCCGGCGGCGGCTTCCAGAACTACCCTGAAGACTACGCCGTCATCGAGCAACTCGACAAGGCCGAGCAGCTCACCATCCGCATCGCCTACAACCTGTTCACCCAGAACAAGGGCAAGGAGCTGGAAGACTTCCAGCGCTGGACCGGCATGGTGACGCCGGGGCAGGGCAGCGACTACTACCGCGCCAACGGCGCCGGCGAGATGCTGGTGTTCTCGGCGGCCGACTTCGAGGATTTCCTGGAGCCGCGCCCGGACCTCGATCCCGGCATGGAAGACGAGCTTGAACGCGTGGTGCGCCACCTGGTGGGCCAGCGCTGGCCGTTCCGCCTGCATGCCACCTATGACGAATCGATCTCGCGCATGCTCGACGTGTTCGAGAAGGTCAACCGCGACATCCCGTTCGACGGCCTGCACTGGATGTTCGACCACTGCGAGACCATCACCCAGCGCAATATCGACCGCGTCGCCGCGCTCGGCGGCGGCATCGCGATCCAGCACCGCATGGCGTTCCAGGGCGAGTACTTCGTCGAACGCTACGGCAGCGCGGCGGCCGAATCGACGCCGCCGGTGAAACGGATGCTGGAAACCGGCGTCCCGGTCGGCGCCGGCACCGACGCCACCCGCGTGGCCAGCTACAACCCGTGGACCTCGCTGTACTGGCTGGTGACGGGCCGCACCGTGGGTGGCCTGCCGCTGTACGGCGCCGCCGGCCACCTGCCGCGCCAGGTCGCGCTGGAACTGTGGACCGCGGGCAGCGCCTGGTTCTCCAACGAGCAGGAGCGCAAGGGCCGCATCCGCGAGGGCATGCTGGCCGACCTCGCGGTGCTGTCGCAGGATTTCTTCAGCATCGACGCCGAAGAGATCAAGGCGATCGAATCGGTGCTGACCGTCGTTGGCGGGCGCATCGTGTACGGGGCGGCTGAATTTACGAGCCTCGGGCCGCCACCGATTCCCGTCTTGCCCGAGTGGTCGCCGGTGAGCAAGGTGCCGGGCCACTGGAGGAAAGTCGAACCGCAGGTGCAGCAGAAAGCGCTGCCGCACCAGTGCAGCGGTCCATGCGGCGTGCACGCCCACAGCCATGACAAGGCGCGCCGGTCGAGTATGCCGGTGTCGGATTTCAGCAGCTTCTGGGGCGCGCTGGGTTGCAGCTGCTTCGCATTCTGATGATGGCAGCTATTCCAGCGCCATCGCGCCTGCAGGGTTTCAATATGGGCTTCCTCGGCGGCTATGTCGATACCTTGGGCTTCATCGGCCTGTTCGGCCTGTTCACGGCCCACGTTACCGGCAACTTCGTGCTGCTCGGCGCTTCGCTGGCCGATCCGGCGAACATCCCGTCGCTGCTGAAGATCCTGGCCTTCCCGGCCTTCATTCTCGGCATCGCCGCGGCGCGCCTGCTGGTGGCGTCGTGCGAGCGGCAAGGCAGGGATGCGCACCGGCCGTCGTACCTGCTGCAGCTGGTCCTGCTGATCGGCTTCATGGCCTGCGGCATGCTGTCCGAGCCGGTGGCGCGCGACATGTCGGCGCTCGCCATGGCGGCCGGCCTGCTGGGCACCGCGGCGATGGGCGCCCACAGCGCGGCCAGCAAGCTGCTGCTGGCCCACCTGGCGCCCACGTCGATGATGACCGGGAACGTGACCCAGTTGGTGATCGACACGGTCGACCAGCTGCGCGGCGCCGGCGACGCGGCCACCACGGCGCGCTGCAGCAAGTTTTTCTGGCCGCTGTTCGGCTTCGCAATCGGCTGCGCGGCGGGCGCCTTCCTGTTCTTGGCGTTCGGCTTCGTGGCGCTGATCGTGCCGGTGGCGATCCTGTGCCTGCACCTGGTCAAGCCTAGCCTGGACCGGGCCTAGGAAGGTAATATGACCAAGACCCGCCTGGAGGCGTTCAGCGACGGGGTGATCGCGATCATCCTGACCATCATGGTGCTGGAGCTGACGCCTCCGCACGGCACCGCGGCCAGCGACGTGCTGGCCGTGGTGCCGGGTTGGCTGCGCTATGCGCTCAGTTTTGTCTACGTCGGCATCTACTGGGTCAACCACCACGCGCTGTTCGAGCGCGTGGAACGGGTCGACTGGGCCACGCTGTGGGCCAACCTTCACCTGCTGTTCTGGATGTCGCTGATGCCGTTCGTGACGGCCTGGGTGTCCGAGCATCCGACGGCGCCGGCGCCGGTGGCCCTGTACGGCGTGGTGCTGTTCCTGTGCTCGGTGTCCTTCATGCTGCTGTCGTGGCGCCTGGGGACGCTTGCCGGCCTGGATCATGCCCACACCTGGCAGAACGCCAAGAACCGGCTGTCGCTGGCCATGTATGCGCTGGCGGTGGGGGTGTCGCTGTGGCAGCCGCCGCTGGCGGCGCTGATCCACGTGCTGCTGGCGGCGCTGTGGCTGGTGCCGAACCGGATCGAACGTCACCCAGGCTCGCGCGAACCGGGCTGACTGGACGCCGCGTGGCGGCGCTGGCATGATGCCCGTCGCTGGCCAAGAAGAAAAAGAGGAATCCCGTGAACAGTCAACAGCGCACCATCGACGTCCTGATCGCCGACGACCACCCCCTGATGCGCGAGGGGATCGCGGCCGTGATCTGCAGCCAGCCCGATATGCGGGTGGTGGGCGAGGCGGCCGACGGCCTCGAGGCGGTCGCGCTTTACCGCAAGCTGCGCCCCCACGTCACCCTGATCGACCTGCAGATGCCGCACCTGAACGGCATGGATGCGATTGCCGCGATCCGCGCCGAATTCCCCCAGGCCTGCCTTGCCATCCTGACCACCTTCCGCGGCGACGCCCGCGCCATGCAGGCGATCAAGAGTGGCGCCCAGGGCTACCTGCTCAAGAGCTCCCTGCGCAAGGAGCTGACCGACGCCATCCGCGTGCTGGCCGCCGGCCACCGCTACATCCCGTCCGAGATCGCCGGCGAGCTGGCGCGCCACCTGGGCCAGGAGAGCCTCACCGTACGCGAACTGCAGGTGCTCGAGCTGATCGCCCGCGGCAACGGCAACAAGCAGATCGGCGCCGCCCTGAACCTGTCCGAAGACACGGTCAAGGGGCACCTGCGCAGCATCATGGACAAGCTGGGCGCCAATAACCGCACGCATGCCGTGACGATCGGCATCGAACGCGGCTTCCTCGAAATCTAGCCCCCCACTTTCGTGGGGGGTAAGGCCGCCCCTATCTTGTCTGTGCAATATCTTGCACACACTGCAACATGCACTCCAGTTCGTTCGCTTCACGCCAACCTGGAGAGCATCATGCAGACAGCGCCATCGTTTCCGGCCATCACCTCCTGCCACGGCGGCCTGCCGCGCTGGCAGGTCAGGCGGGTCACCGACTACATCGACGCCAACCTGGGCGCCACCCTGCGCACGGCCAGCCTGGCGGCGACACTGGGCCTGAGCGTCAGCCATTTCACGCGCGCGTTCAAGCACAGCGTCGGTGTGCCGCCGCGCATGTACGTGATTCGGCGCCGGCTGGCAGCTGCCTGCGAGGCGATGGTCAGCTCGGACACGCCGCTGACAACTATTGCCCATGCGCATGGTTTCTGCGACCAGTCGCATTTCACCCGCACCTTCCACGAGGTGATCGGCCTGTCCCCCCATGTCTGGCGTTGCCTGAACCGGCCTGGCGTTGCCGCCGATCCGTACGAAAGCGAACAGAAGCCCATTATCGAACTGGATATGGTGGAGACTGCCTAACCTGTGGGAGTGCCCCCGTGTTCGACTTCATCACCGAATTCATGCAGAGTGGCGGCTATCTGGCCGTCTTTGCGCTGATGGCGCTGGAAAACATTTTCCCGCCAATCCCGTCCGAACTGATCATGCCGTTTGCCGGCTTCGTCGCCGCACGAGGCGACCTGAACGTGTTTGGTGTGTTGATCGCGGGCACCGCCGGCTCGGTGGCCGGCGCCTTGCCCTGGTACTACGCCGGCAAGGTCTACGGCAAGGATCGCTTGGAAAAATTTGCTGACAAGCATGCGCGCTGGCTCACCGTCACCCACGGCGACATCGAGCATGCGATGGAATCATTCGAGAAGCACGGACGCAAGGTTGTGCTGTTCGGGCGCCTGATCCCGGCCATCCGGACCCTGATCTCGGTGCCCGCCGGCCTGGCCGGCATGCCGATGGGGCAGTTCTTGCTGTACTCGACGGTGGGCTCGCTGGTCTGGACCGGCATCCTGACCGCCGCCGGCTATATGCTCGAGAGCCAGTACGAACGGGTGGCGCAGTACGTCGATCCGGTGTCCAAGGCGATCCTGATCGGCCTGCTCGGCTGGTACCTGTACCGGGTGGCGACCTTCAAGAAGCGCACCAAGGCCCAATAAACGTCAGGCGCCGCCGTCGCGCCACCACACCTGGTTGCGTCCGCTCTGCTTGGCGCGGTACAGCTGGGCATCGGCGGCCTCGAACAATTCGGCTTGCCCTTCGTCGCCGGCCGGATCGAGCGTGGCGCCGCCGATGCTCACCGTCAGCAGTGGCGCCACGCCCGATGACTCGTGCGCGATGTTCAGCGCGGCCACCGCCTCGCGCACCTCTTCTGCCAACGAGCGCGCATCGCGCGCATCGGTATCGGGCATCAGGAGCAGCAATTCCTCGCCGCCGTAACGCGCCGCCAGGTTGCCGGGCCGGGACATCGCGATGCCGGCCACCCGCGCCACCGAACGCAGTGCGCGGTCCCCGGCCGGATGGCCGTAGCGGTCGTTGAACTGCTTGAAGGCGTCGATGTCGAGCAGGGCCAGCGACAGCGGCCGCCCCGAGCGCCGTGCGCGCTCCCACTCCCGGCTGTACATTTCGTCGAAGCGGCGCCGGTTGGCCAGTTCGGTCAGGCCGTCGATATTGGCCAGCCGTTCCAGCATGCGGCGCTGGCGCACCACCTGCAGGTGCAGGGCCACGCGCGCCATCACCACGGTCTGGTTGAACGGTTTGACGATGTAGTCCGAGGCGCCCATCTTGAGGCCGTTGGCCTCGTCCTCGGGACGGTCCAGGCCCGAGATGAAGATCACCGAGATGTGCGCCGTCTGCGGGTCGCCGCGCAGGCGGCGCAGCACCTCGTAGCCGTCCATGTCGGGCATCATCACGTCCAGCAGGATCAGGTCGGGCAGGTGGCGCGCCGCGCGCTCCAGGGTCTGGGCGCCGTTACGGGCCAGCAGCACCGTGTATTCGGGCTTGAGCAGTTCGCCCAGCACTTCGCGATTGATGGCGTCATCATCCGCCACCAGCACCTTCTGTGTCTCCACCAGGTTCATCGGCTACCTTCCATGCTATGACTAATATCGAGTTGCGCCGCCAGCGCAGAGAGCGGCGCCAGCGCGGCAGCATACTCGATATCGACGACCGCGCGCCGCACGCCATCGAGCGCGGCGTCGTACAGGCTCGGGTCGACGCTGGCCGCGAGCAGCGCTTCGAGCTGGACCAGCGCGTCCTCGGCGCGCGCATCGTCGCTGCGCAGGTGATCCTCGAGGCGGACGATGACGGCCGCCAGCGCCCCGGGATCGCTCGGTTTGGGCAGGGTGGCGGCGGCCAGCTGGGCCAGGCCCGCCAGCACCGATTCGGCGGCCGCCACCAGCGCCGGCACCTGGATGCCGACCCGTTCCAGCTGGCCGGCGCGCAGGTCCTGTTCGAGGCGGCTGGCGGCGCCGGCCAGCTCGAAGGCGCCGACGTAGGCGGCGCTCGACTTCAGGTTGTGCGCCAGCCCCTGCAGGCGCGCATGGTCGCCCGCCGCCAGCGCATCGCGCAGGATGCGCGGCGCGCCGGCGTATTCGCGCACGAAGCTGCCGGCGCGCTTTTCCAGGCGGAGGCGCTGGCCATCGACCTTGTCCAGGGCCAGGCGCCAGTCGATGCCGGGCACCGCCGGCAGCGCCGCCAGCGCGAGGTCCTGGCCCCGGTCCTGGCCCTGACCGGAAATCCGCGCCCCTGGCTGGACGCCGGGCTCGAGCCGCTGGAGCGCCGGGCGTCCTTCCAGGCGCGCCGGGTCGATCCACTTGAGCAGGGTGCAGAACAGCAGGTCGGGGTCGATCGGCTTGGTGACGTGGTCGTTCATGCCGGCCAGGCGGCTCAATGCGCGGTCGCTGGCCAGCGCATGCGCGGTCATGGCCACGATAGGCAGTTCCCGCAGGCGCGCATCGAGGCGGATCTCGCGGGTCGCCGTGAGGCCGTCCATCTCGGGCATCTGGATGTCCATCAGCACCAGGTCGTAGTCGCCGGCGCGCGCCATGCGCACCGCTTCGACGCCGTTGAAGGCGACGTCCACCTGCATGCTGGCGGCGGCCATGAATTCGAGCGCCACCTCGCGGTTGTTGGCATTGTCCTCGGCGAGCAGGATGCGCGCGCCGTCAAGGCGCGGCAGGTCGGCCATGGCCGGTAAATATTTTTCCATAGGTTCGATGGGGCCGAGCTGTGGGTGCAGGGCTTGCAGCAGGCTGTGATAGAGCAGTGCGGGACCGACCGGCTTGTGCAGGAAGGCGTCGACCGGCAGCTCGCCTTCCTCTTCCATCACGGTCTCGCGGGTGCAGGCCGAGATCATCAGGATCGCGGGCGGTGGGCAGTCGTGCCCGTGTTCTTGCGCGCCGCGGCGGATGCGGCGGATCGTCTCCATTCCGTCCAGCCCCGGCATCAGGTAGTCCATCAGCACGACCTGGTAGGGCTGGCCGGCGGCATCGGCGCGCGCCAGCAGCGCCAGGCAATCCTCGCCCGAGGCCGCGGTGTCGGCGCGCACGCCGAGGCCGGCCAGCATCTCGGACAGCGCGCTGCGGGCGGTGGCGCTGTCGTCCACCACCAGCGCGCGCAGGTCCTGCAGCAGGGCCTGGCGCACAGGGAGGGCGGCGGCGGACTGGTCGTCGACGATCCCGAGCGGCACGCTGAAGGTGAAGCAGCTGCCCTGGCGCGGCGTGCTGCGCACCGCGATGTCGCCGCCCATGAGTTCCACCAGCTGGCGCGAGATCGACAGGCCAAGCCCGGTGCCGCCATACTTGCGGGTGGTCGAGCTGTCGGCCTGGCTGAACGACTGGAACAGGCGCCCGATGGCTTCCTCGGTCATGCCGATGCCCGTGTCCCTGACCGAGAACGCCAGCGTCACGCGCCCGGCCACGGTATTCTCCGCCTCGACCGCCACCACGATCTCGCCATGCTCGGTGAACTTGACGGCGTTGCCGGTCAGGTTGATCAGCACCTGGCCCAGGCGCAGCGGATCGCCGACCAGGCGCGTGGGCACACCCGGCCCGACCCGGAACACCAGCTCGAGGCCCTTGGCTTCGGCCTTTACCGTGGTGAGGCTGGACAGATGTTCGAGCAGCTCGTCCAGGTCGAACTGTACTTCCTCGAGATGCAGTTTGCCGGCTTCGATGCGCGAGAAATCGAGGATGTCGTTGATGATGCCCATCAGGTGTTCGCTCGCGCCGAGGATCTTGCCCAGGTAGTTGCGCAAGGCCGGCGCCGGTTCGCTCATCAGGGCCAGCCGGCTCATGCCGATGATGGCGTTCATCGGGGTCCGGATCTCGTGGCTCATATTGGCCAGGAACTCGGATTTCATGCGGGTGCTGGCTTCGGCGCGCAGCATCGCTTCCCGGATGGCCTTGGTGCGCAGGCCCAGGATGCGCATGAAGACCAGCATGTCGAAGGTGCTGCCGAATACCAGCGCGTGCATGGTCCAGAAGTTGGCCGGCAGCCTGCCGTTGATCAGCTGGGCGGTGATCAGCGCGCAGGCGAAGGCGCCGGCCCAGCCGATCAGGAAATAGGTGCCGACCATGTCGCCGGCGCGGGCGCGGCGGAAGGCGCCGGGCAGGCCGAGCAGCATCGGCAAGATGCCGAGCGTGCCGACGATCATGACCAGGTAGCGATGGCTGATCAGGCCGAGGCCGAAGCCCAGCGCCGTCACCACGCACAAGGCGGCGAGCGTTTTCATCAGCAGGCTGAAGATGCGGTCGCGCCCGGGACGGGCCAGCGACTGCTCGACGAACAGGTAGGCCCCGCACGAAGCGAGGATCGATGCGATCCCGGCCCCGTGTTCGAGCAGCCAGGCGTTGCCGGGCCAGACGTACTGGCCGGCGATGCCGAACCAGGCGGCCGAATACATGGTCACCCCGGCCGCCAGCAGCGCGTACTTGCCGAACAGGTGGTCGCGCAGGGTGATCCACTGTCCGATCGCGTACAGGAACAGGGTGATGCGCACACCCAGCAGCAGCCCCTGCAGGATCTGCTCGCCGAGCGCGTTGGGCAGCACGGCATGCGGCTGCATGAAGGTGATCGGCAGGATCTTGGGGCCGACCGATCGCACGCGCAGCAAGACCGTGTAGTCGGCGCCGGGCGTCAGGCGCAGCAGGGCGCCCGGCACCCGGCCGGCGAGGGATTCGCCGGATGGCGCCTGCATGCGGCCCAGGCTGGCGATTTTTTCGAGGCCCGCGGGGCGGGCCAGGTAGACGTCCAGTTCGTCGAGCAGGGCGTAGTCGACCTGCAGCACCCAGCCATTGGTGGCGTCCTTCGGCACCGTCACCGGGATCCGCAGCCAGGCGGTCCCGGGCAGCATGCCCAGGCTGGCGTAGGCGGTGCGCGGCTGCTCGAAACGCTCCGGCGCCGCGAGCGCCGCGGCCGCGTCCAGCCGGTTGTCCGCGTCGTGCAGGACGGTCACGGCCGGCCAGGCCTCGATCACCTGCGCGTCGCGCGCCAGCTGCAGCGGCGCCGCCTGCGCCGCCTGCATGCAGAGCACCAGCAGTGCAAGCAAAAGCGTGAGCGCCATCGCCAGGCGCACGAAGGCGCCAGGGGCCGGGGAGTGCGGGACAGATGGCGTGGGCGTCATGAATCTTTCGATAGAAGCGGCGGGCGAACCGCCCGGCAGTCTAGCAGGAAGACCCTGTCGTGGACAGTGCCAATGCGCCCCCGGGGCCGGTGCACCGCGGCGCGCGGTAGCGCGGCGCAGTACCGGACCGATGCCAGGCGAGCCGCTTGGGCCTCAGGCGCTGCCTGCCGCCTGGGGCGCCAGCTGCCGGGCCAGCCGCGCCAGCGGCCCGAGCGCGGCTTCGTATTCGACCTCGTCGATCGCCCGCCGCAGCGGGGCCAGCTCCTGGGCGTAGGGGCCGCCGGCCAGCAGCGCCTCGAGCTGGTCCAGCGCGTCCTCGGCACGGGCGTCGTCGGCGCGCAGCCAGGCCTCCATGCGGGCGAACACCTCCGCCAGCGCCGCCGGATCGGACGGCTGCGGCCGGCCGGCGGCCGCGACCTGGGCCAGGCCGGCCAGCACCGGCCCGGCGGCGGCGATCAATGCCGGCACCTGGACGCCGATCCGTTCATGCAGCCCGGCGCGCAGGTCCTGGTCGAGGCGGCCGGCGGCGGCGGACAGCTCGAAGGCGCCGATATAGGCCGCGCTCGACTTGAGGTTGTGCGCCAGCGACTGCATGCGCGCATGGTCGCCGGCGTTCAGCGCTTCGCGCAGGATGTCGGGCGCGCTGCCGTACTCGCGCACGAAACTGCCGGCGCGCTTCCCGAGCCGGCTGCGCTGGCCGTCGACATTGTCCAGCGCCAGGCGCCAGTCGATGCCCGGTACGGCCGGCAGGGCGCGCGCGGCGGTCGCCGGCGCCGCCGCCTCCGCCTCTTGTCGTGAAGCTTGCGGAATGGAGCGGCCGGCCAGGCGCGCCGGGTCGATCCACTTGAGCAGGGTGCAGAACAGCAGGTCGGGGTCGATCGGCTTGGTGACGTGGTCGTTCATGCCGGCCAGGCGGCTTTGCGCGCGGTCGCTGGCCATGGCGTGCGCCGTCATGGCCACGATCGGCAGCGTGCGCAGGCGCGGATCGAGGCGGATCTCGCGCGTGGCGGCGTGTCCGTCCAGCTCCGGCATCTGGATGTCCATCAGCACCAGGTCGTAGTCGCCTTCGCGCGCCATGCGCACCGCTTCCAGGCCGTTGAAGGCGACATCGACCTGCATGCGCGCGGCCGCCATGAAGTCGAGCGCGACCTCGCGGTTGTTGGCGTTGTCCTCGGCCAGCAGGATGCGCGCGCCGTCCAGGCGCGGCAGGTCGGCCATGATGCCCGGCGGCGTACGGTTGGCCCCTTCGCTGGCGCTGTCCTGGGCCGGCGCGGCCTGCGGATGCAGCACCTGCAGCATGCTGTGGTACAGCAGCGCCGGGCCGACCGGCTTGTTGAGGAAGGCGTCGACCGGCAATTCCCCGGCCGTTTCCAGCACCGCCTCGCGGCCAACGGCCGACACCATCAGGATCGCCGGCGGCGTGGCCCCGGCCACGTAGGCCGGGATGCGGCGGATGGTGGCGATGCCGTCCAGGTTCGGCATCAGGTAATCCATCAGCACGATCTGGTAGGGGCGGCCTTCGGCCTGGGCCGCGGCCAGCATGCGCAGGCATTCCTCGCCCGAGGCGGCGCTGTCGGCCTGCGCGCCGAAGGTGTCCAGCATCTCGGCCAGCGCGGCGCGCGCGCTGGCGCTGTCGTCGACCACCAGCGCGCGCAGGTCGGTCAGGATCGCCGGACACAGCGCGCCGGCGCCGCCCTGGCCGTCGTCGATCCCCAGCGGGACGGTGAAAGTGAAGCAGCTGCCGGCGCCGGGCGTGCTCTGGACCGAGATCGTCCCGCTCATGAGTTCGACCAGCTGGCGCGAGATCGACAGGCCCAGGCCGGTGCCGCCGTATTGGCGGGTGGTCGAGCTGTCGGCCTGGGTGAAGGAGTCGAACAGGTATTCGAGCTGGCCGGCGGTCATGCCGATGCCGGTGTCGCTGACCGAGAACGCCAGCATGACCCGGCCGTCGCCCGCAGCATCCGGCCGCGCCTCGACCGCGACCACGATCTCGCCGTGTTCGGTGAACTTGACCGCGTTGCCGGTCAGGTTGATCAGCACCTGGCCCAGGCGCAGCGGATCGCCCACCAGCCGCGCCGGCACGCCCGGTCCGACCCGGAATACCAGCTCGATGCCTTTGGCATCGGTTTTCACCCCGACCAGGTTGGACAGCTGTTCGAGCATCTCGTCGAGCGAGAACGGCACCGCCTCGACCGACATCTTGCCGGCCGCGATCTTCGAGTGGTCGAGGATGTCGTTGATGATGCCCAGCAGGTGTTCGCCGGCGCCCAGGATCTTGGTGACGTAGTTGCGCAGCCTGGGGTTCGGGTCGGCCATCAGGGCCAGCCGGCTCATGCCGATGATCGCGTTCATCGGGGTGCGGATCTCGTGGCTCATATTGGCCAGGAATTCGGACTTCATGCGCGCCTCGGTCTCGGCGCGCTGCATCGCCTCGCGCAGCGCCTTGGCGCGCAGGCTCAGGATGCGCATGAAGACCAGCATGTCGAAGGTGATCCCGAACTGCAGCGAGTGGGCGGTCCAGAAATTAACCGGCACCTCGCCGGCGGCGAGCAGGGTCTGGGTGATCGTGCCGCCGTAGCTGGCCACCCAGCTGATCAGGAAATAAGCGCCGATCGCGTCGCGTTCCCGCATGCGCCGGAAGGCCGCCGGCACGCCCAGCAGCATCGGCACCGCGCCGATGGTGGACGTGATGACGATCATCGGCAGGTGCGCGATCCAGTCGAAGGCCCAGGCCACGGCGGACAGCGCGCAGATCGCGGCGCCGCTGCGCATGACGATCCGGAATTTTCGGTCGCGACCGGGCCGCGCCATGATCTGCTCGACGAACAGGTAGGCGCCGACCGAGCCGATCATCGACGCGATCCCCATCATGTGCTCGCTGAGCCACAGGTGGTCGCGCCACAGGAACTGCTCGGCCGTGCCGTACCAGGTTGCAAGGTAGACGGTCAGGCCGCCGATGAACAGCGCATACTTGAGGAACAGGCCGTCGCGCAGCGCGACCCACTGGCCAAGGCTGTACAGCACCAGGCAGGCGGCGATGCCGAACAGCAGGCCTTGCAGCATCTGTTCCATGAGCGAGGCCTGGTGGAAGGCGTCTTCGTGGAAGAAGGTCACCGGCAGCAGTTTCGGACCGCGCGACTGGACCCGCGCCAGCAGGGTGTAGTCCTGGCCGGGCGTCAGCTTGAGCGCGATGGCGGGCACGCGGCCCTTGAGGGCGCCTTCCATGTCCTGGCGCCGGCCGGTGGCGGCCAGCTTGCGCAACTCGGCGCCCTCGACCAGGTAGACGTCGAGGTATTCCAGCAGCGCGACGTCGAATTGCACCACCCAGTTCGCGGGCGCATCCGGAGCAACCCGGAACGGGATCCGGATCCAGCTCGGCGCCGGATTCAGGCCCAGGGTGCCATACGCCTTGTCGGGCGCCGTGAAGCGTTCCGGCGCGGCCAGGGCGCCGGCCGCATCCAGGGTCTTGCCGGCGTCGCGCAGCAGGCTCGCCGCGGGCCAGCCTTCCACCGCCGGGGTGTCGGCGGCCAGGATCGCCGGGGCAGCGCCGGCGGCGCCGGCGGACAGGAAAAGGCAGAGCGCCAGGCCGAGGAAGAAGGACAGGGCGCGCATGCTCAAGCCGCCCGTTTGTCCGCGTCAGCGTCAGCGCTCGCGTCCGCAGCAGGCGGTGCGCCGTGACCGGCCAGCTTCGCTTCGAGCCGGTTCATCCAGCGCGGCGCGCGCGGGTCGTGACGCCACTGGCCGAGCGCATCCTGCACCTGGCCCAGCAGCGCGTCGGGCAGGCGCAGGGGCCGGGTCTGGTCCATCAAGAAGCGGGTCACCAGGCGGTAGCCGAAGGCGCGCGTAAGCATGCGGCTGATCGAGAAGCCCGGCGCCACGAGGCGCACGGTGGCGTCGATGGCGCGCACCAGGGCCAGGCCGCCCGTGAACACGAGCCGTGACAACAGCGGCTGGCGCTTGTTCAGCCCCAGGTCGGCGCTGGCATCGCGCCCGCACAGGTGGCGCGTGAGCAGGGTCGGGAAGGGCTTGAACAGGCGCAGCGGTATCTCGTCTTCCATGGCGCCCATCAGGGCAGCCGCCAGGGCCGGGCGCGGATCCGGCGCGCGCACCAGTTCCCGCCCGTGCGCCTGGATGTCCTGGAACGCCTGCTGCGCCTGCTCCATCGTATCGGGCATCAGGGAGCGTTCGATGCCGAGCAGGTGGCCCAGCACGTTCCAGGCATGCAGGTAGTCTTCCTCGTCCTGGCGCTCCAGGCCCAGGCCCAGCTTGCGCAGGCTGCGCAGGAACACATAATGGAAGGTCAGCAGGGTATAGGCCAGCTCTTCCTGGTTGCACGGCAGGCCGTTACGCGCGGTGTCCCAGCCGTGGGCATACAGCGTGTGATAGATGCCGCCGCCGGCGGGCAGGAGCGGCCGCACCGGACCGGCGCCGAGCGAATCCTCGGGCGAACCGCGTAGGATCAGGTGGCGGATGGTGGCGTGGATCAGCCTGACCTTCAGCGCCTGCGCCACGCCGGCGCCCTCGCTGGCGGTTAGTCCGCCCGCGAGCATGACGGGGAAGATCATGGCGGCGGTGGCGCGTACCCGGTAGTCGGTGTGCGCCTCGAGCTGGCCGGCCGCGTGCAGCACGGCCGACAGGTCGGGCAACACATAGCACTCGGGCAGGCTGGCGCAGAACAGCAGGGTGCAGGACAGCATGCTCATGTCCATGAACAGGCTTTCCGCGCGCGCGATGCGCTGTGGCTCGGCCCATGCGGGCAGGGCCTGGCAGCTTGCCAGGTAATCCTTCAGCGCCTGTGCGGCACGCGGATCGAGGCCGGGCCCCGGCTGCCAGTGCGCCAGGCCGCCATTGCTGTCCCAGCGCGCCAGCTCGCGATTGACCGCGGCGATGCGTTCGGCAAGCTCCTGCGGCCCGTCGGCGCCTGCCAGCATGCCGGCGACGGCAAGATCGGCGGGCGGATCGGCGCGCATGGACGGGGAAGGCGCGGACGGCAGATGGGGTGCATCGCGGTGCATATGGTCTCCTGCTACGGCGGTGGGTATCGTTGGAATGCGGCTCCGGATCAGAACCGCAGGTCCAGGCGCAAGTCGGCGGTGCGCGGCGCCGTCGGCGTGGCCATGCCGAAGCTGTCGATCAGCGACGGCCGCACCGAGTTCTCCAGATTGCGCACGCGTGCAAGCAGGCTCCAGTTCGCCGCCGACGGCTGGTAGCGCAGGGTGGCGTCGGTCGTGGTGTGCGCCGGGATGCGGTATTCCAGCAGATTGCTCGGGATCGTGATCGCATAGTCGGCGCTGCGGCGCGAGAACACACCGGCATGCAGTTGCCCGTCCAGCACGTGGAAGCGGTGCTCGTAGCCCAGGGTGTAGACGTGGCTCGGCGCGCGGTCCAGCTTGCGGCCGGCCCACGACACGCCGGCGCTCGGCTTATAGACCGCGTAATGGGCGTCGAGGAAGGTGGCGCCGTAGCGCAGGCGGCCGTTGGCGCCGACCCGCAGTTCGCCGTCCAGCTCCAGGCCGCGCGAGCGGGCCTGGCCGGCATTGCCGGTCAGGATGCGCGGCGCGCCGGAGACGATCGCATTGCTGCTCAGTTGCAGATTGGTGTAGTCGTAGTAGAAGGCGGCGGCATTGAAGCTCAGGCGCCCATCCAGCAGGCGCGACTTGAGGCCGCCCTCCCAGGCGCGCAATTGCTCGGGCTGGTAATACAGGTAGTCCGGCGCGACCGCGGCGGCGGCCGGGCAGTCGACGCCGCCGACGTTGGCGCCAGCCACGCAGCCGTCATTGAAGCCGCCGGCCTTGTACCCGGTCGCCAGGCTGCCGTACAACAGCGTGCCTGGCGCCAGGTCGTATTCGACGCCCAGGCGCCAGGTGGTGCGCGCGGTGGACAGCTCGGCGGCGTTCGGCAGGCGGCGGTCGGTGGCCGGGTTGAACACCGGTCCCTGCTGGAAGTCGGTGGAGCCGACGCGGTCCTTGTCATCCTGGGTGCGGCGTGCGCCGGCCGTCAGGCGCAGCTCGTCCAGCACGCGCCAGGTCAGCTGGCCGAAGACTGCGCGGCTTTGCGCCTGGGTGTGCAGCGGGAACGAGTAATACGGCGGCAGGCCAACCGGCTGCAGTCCCTGGAAGGCGTACGAGGTGTTCGAGTCTTCGCTGAAGTAGTACAGGCCGGCCTGTGCGCTGAGCGGGCCGCTGCCATTGCTGGCGATGCGCAGCTCGTGCGAATCCTGCTCGTTGTGGCCGTCATAGTTGTTGATCACGCCGAGGGCGACCGTCGGGGCCACGCGGTAATAGTAGTTCTGGCGGATCGCCTGGTCCAGCTTGCGGTGCGAGCCCAGGTAATACACGGTCGCCGGGCCCAGGTCCCAGCTCAGGTCGGCCGACAGGCCACGCGCGCGGCGGTCGTGCCAGCCCTGCACCGGGGTCATGTTCGGCGGGCGGAAGCTGTTCGTCAGGCGTTCGTCGGTAGTGCTGTCGCGCCAGACCGGGCGGCCGCTGGCCACGCCGGTGAAGAAGTTGGTGTCGGGGACGATGCGGTCGTTATTGCCCTCGGTCTCGCCGTGGTCGTAGCGCACCACCAGGGTGGCGTCGCGGTTGAGCTTCAGTTTGGCGCTCAGGCGCGCATCGCGTTCGTCGCGGTCCATGCCGGGACGGTGCGGCGTGCCTTGGCCGTTATTCAGGAACGGGTCCTGGCGCAGCTGGCTCACAGCAGCGCGCAGCGACAGCGCCTCGTTGACGGGGACGTTGATCACGCCGTCGACCTTGCGCCGGCCATAGGTGCCGGCCTCGAGGCCGAGCGCGCCTTCGAGACGGTCGGTCGGGGCATTCGAGATCACGTTGACCAGGCCGGCCGTGGTATTGCGGCCGTACAGCGTGCCCTGTGGGCCGCGCAGCACTTCGATGCGGTCGACGTCGAGCAGGTTGGCGCTCTGGCCGGCCGGTCGGGCGATATAGACGCCGTCGAGCATGAAGGCGGCCGACGGGTCGCCCTTGTCCGTGGTGTCGTTGTTGCTGATGCCGCGGATCGTCACGCGCAGGCCCGAGAAGGCCTGGTCGATGTGCACGTTCGGCAGGCGCGGGCCGATGTCGGCCGGACTGATGGCGCCGAGGTCGCGCAACTGCTCGCCGGTGACGACGCTGACCGCGACCGGGGTGCGCGAGGCCAGCGAGGCGGTGCGCTGTGCGGTGACGACGACTTCCGGCAGCGCCGTGTCATTGTCCTGGGTAGGGGGAAGTTGCTGGGAGTGGGCGATGCTGCAGACGATACCGGACACTGCCGCGACCAGCAGTTTTTGCGCTGGGCGGACCTGCATTGCTTTCATGTAAACGACTCCTGTGTAGACCGATGCTTACCCGTCCTGGGTAGAACATCCTCTTATTGTTCTTTTTTAGCAAATAAAATTGCGTCAGAGGATGCAAAGTCTGCCAGTTTAGCAGTTCGTGACTACAGGCAATAGTGTCCAGTAAAGTTATTGAACAAAAGTGCGACCAGAATGCAACGCTGCGCGCTGCTTTCTGGTCGAACGATCAATGCGGCAAGCGCGCTTAACTTGCGTAAAACCTATCGCCGTGGCGCGGCCTCAAGCCGCCAGCGCGGGTCGCGCCACGGCCGTCGTGCGGCGTGCGGCCGCCGGCGCACTGACGCCGTGTTCCAGCCGGAAGGTGCCAACCACGGCGGACAACTGCGCCGCCTGGTCGCGCATCGCATCGGCGGCGGCCGCCGCTTCTTCGACCAGGGCCGCGTTCTGCTGGGTCACGCGGTCCATCTCGACGATGGCGGTGTTGACCTGCTCGATGCCGGCGCTTTGCTCTTCGCTGGCGGCGGCGATCTCGCCCATGATCACGGTCACCTGCTCGATGCTCTGGACGATCTGACCCATGGTGGCGCCGGCGCGCGCCACCTGCTGCGTGCCTTGCTGGACCTGGCCGACCGAGTCGTCGATCAGGCTCTTGATTTCCTTGGCCGCCGCGGCCGAGCGGTGGGCCAGGGTGCGCACCTCGCCGGCGACGACCGCGAAACCACGGCCTTGCTCGCCGGCGCGGGCCGCTTCGACCGCCGCATTCAGGGCCAGGATATTGGTCTGGAAGGCGATGCCGTCGATGACGCCGATGATGTCGACGATGCGCTGCGACGAAGCGTCGATACGGTCCATGGTGCCGACCACCTCGGCCACCATGCGGCCGCCTTCGCCGGCCACGCCGGCGGCGGTGGCCGCCAGGCCATTGGCGCGGCGCGCATGCTCGGTGTTCTGGCGCACGGTGGACGTGAGTTCTTCCATCGAGGCCGCGGTTTCTTCCAGCGAGCCGGCCTGCTGCTCGGTGCGGCTCGACAAGTCCTGGTTGCCGCTCGCGATCTCGTCCGAGGCGGTGGCGATGGTTGCGGTGCCGTCGCGCACCTGGCCGACGATGGACGCCAGGCTGCCGTTCATGCGCGACAGTGCCGACATCAGCTGGCCGACCTCATCGCCGCGGCCTAGCACCTGGCGGCTGAACTGGCTGGTCAGGTCGCCACCGGCCACGCGCTCGGCCACCTCGACTGCCTGGCGCAACGGCGCCGTGATCGAGCGGCTGATGAACCAGGCGCAGGCGGCGCCCAGCAGCAGGGCCGCGCCGCCCAGCGTGAACAGGATCACGCGGGTCCTGGCGTAGGACGCCAGGATCGACTGGGCCACGCCGTCGGCGGCGGTGATCTGCATATTGGCGAATTTGTCGACCGTGGCCAGGTAAGACACGGTGCGCGGGCTCAGTTGATGACGGTAGATCTCGTCGATCTGGGCGCGGTTGTCTTCGCGCTTGGCCTGGAACAGGGCGTCGCGCGCGGCCATGTAGCCGAGGCGTTCTTCCTTGACGAGCTTGAACTGGTCGCGCACACCGGGGTTGCGCAGCGATTCCTCGATCTCCTTCTGCAGCACGTTGGAGCGGCTGGTGATCGCCTGGCGCTTGGGACCGACCACCTCGAGGATGCCGGCGTCGGGAGCGTAATAGACGGTTTCGTTGATGGCGCTGTTGATTTCGATGTTGCGGCGCCACTCGGCGACGCTGCGCTGGTTCTTGATGCTGGTATTGACCAGGCGGTCGGTCAGGTCCGCCGCCGACTGCATGCGGGTGAGGGCGGTGGCGCTCATGGCGAGCAAGAGTACGAGAACAATGGCAAAGCCAAGGCCCAGGCGGGCGCCGATATTCAGTTTTTTCACGAAGGTAGTTTCCAGTCTGCTTGGTGACTGCAGGCTGGCCGCGGGCGCGGCCGGACCGGCAGGCGCCGCGCGCGGCGCCATATCGAAGACCCCCAGTATAACCCGCAAAACCGGCAAGAAGGTTGCTTTGCGGCAAATTTGCAACATGCGTAGTACTACGCATGTAGCAATTTCCAGTAGCGGCAGGCCGCCGCCGCAGGCCGATCCGTCAGGCCGGCAGGGCGGCGCGTACCGGCTGCTGGCGCGGTGCGGTCCTGGCGGCTTCACCACTCCCGAGGCGGAAGGTGCCGACCACGGCCGACAGCTGCCCGGCCTGCTCGCGCATCGCGTCGGCGGCCGCCGCCGCCTGCTCGACCAGGGCCGCGTTCTGCTGGGTCACCCGGTCCATCTCGGCGATGGCGGTATTGACCTGCTCGATGCCGGCGCTTTGCTCTTCGCTGGCGGCGGCGATCTCGCCCATGATCACCGTGACCTGACGGATGCCGTCCACGATCTGCCCCATGGTGGCGCCTGCGCGCGCCACCTGCTGCGTGCCTTGCTGGACCTGGTTCACCGAATCGTCGATCAGGCCCTTGATTTCCTTGGCCGCGGCGGCCGAGCGGTGGGCCAGGGTGCGCACCTCGCCGGCGACGACCGCAAAGCCGCGGCCTTGCTCGCCGGCGCGGGCCGCTTCGACCGCCGCATTCAGGGCCAGGATATTGGTCTGGAAGGCGATGCCGTCGATGACGCCGATGATGTCGACGATGCGCTGCGACGAAGCGTCGATGCGGCCCATGGTGCCGACCACCTCATCGACCATCCTGCCGCCTTCGCCGGCCACGCCGGCGGCGCTGGCCGCCAGGCCGTTGGCGCGGCGCGCGTGGTCCGTGTTCTGGCGCACGGTGGATGTGAGTTCTTCCATCGAGGCCGCGGTTTCCTCGAGCGAGCCGGCCTGCTGCTCGGTACGGCTCGACAGGTCCTGGTTGCCGCTGGCGATTTCGCCGGACGCCTGCGCGATCGCCGCGCTGCCGTCGCGCACCTGGCCGACGATGGTGGCGAGGTTGCCGTTCATGCGGGCCAGCGCCTCCATCAGCTGTGCCACCTCGTCGCGGCCCTGCGCCTCGACCCGGCTGCCAAGGTCGCCGTCGGCCACGCGCTCGGCCACTTCGACCGCCTGGCGCAGCGGCGCGGTGATCGAACGGGTGATGAACCAGGCGAAGCCGGCGCCCAGGGCGACGGCGGCCACGGCGAGCACCAGCAGGATGATGCGGGTCTCGGCGTAGGACGCCAGGATGGTGGTGCCGACGCCGGCGGTGGCGGCGCCCTGGCGCTTGGCGAATTCCGTCAACGCGGCCTCGAAGGCGCGGGCGCGCGGCACGAACTGCACGTTATAAGCCTGATCGAGGCGGGCCGGATCGCCCGCCAGCTTGGCCTCGAGCACGGCGTCGCGCGCGCCGTCATAGGCGCCGCGCAGTTCCTTGGCGCGGTCCAGGAAAACGCGCACCTTGGGGTTGAGCAGGTTGGCGTCGACGTCGGCTTGCAGGGCTTCGGCGTGGCGCACGTTGGCGCGCAGGCGCGGTTCCAGCTGCGCCACCACGCCGGCGTCATGCGCATGGTAGATGGTGCCGATCATGGCGTCGTTCACCTCGATCACCTTGCGCCATTCCGAAGTCGTGAACTGGTTCTTGGTGCTGGTGTTGACCAGGCGGTAGGTCAGGTCGCCCGCGGTCTGCATGCGGGTGAGCGAGGTGGCGGCCATGGCCAGCAGCAGGGCAAGGACGACGGTAAAGGCGAGCCCCAGGCGGGCGCCGATCTTTAGATTCTTCACTGGATGGTCTTTCTTGGTTGGCGGCGCGGTCGTCAGCTCGCGAGGGGCGAGACAGAGGCGGGGCCGTTGCATAACATGCATCAATCGAAATGCGCAAAGCGATAGTGTATCGCAATAATTAATTCTATGTTGCTACGCAGCAAAGGTACGTGATGAAAAGTCATCGGCAGCCCCGGGCGCTTCGAGTCCTACAGGACGCGAGGCCGTCCGCCTATTGCCGTCGTGCGCCGGGCGGCTAAGATGGGTATCACGTTATTGAACATGAGGAGATCGCCATGTCGATGCACAACGAAGGCAAGGATGTAAAGGGACGCAGCTGGGACCAGGTCACCGACGGCACCACCAGCGCGGCAACCATGGGCGCCGGATCCACAGGCGAGGTCGGCGCTAGCGCCGAGCGCAAGGATCCGGCCCAGCGCCAGCGCGATGACGCAATGCAGCAAGGCGGGCAAGGCAGCCAGGCCGGCCGCACCGACGACCTGCTGGCTGGCGGCTCGAACGACGAGCAGTCCGACCGGGGTTTCCAGGGTGGCGGCAACCGTCAGTCGGGGCCTACCGGAAATCGTCAGAATGACGAGGGCGCGGCCGATGCCGACGACGATGAGTACGACCAGGGGACCGCTCGGCGCAAGCCGTAGGTCGATTCCGCGCCAGGCCGTATAGCCTGGCGCGCATACCGACACTCGTCACATTTTGATAACCAACGGCAAGTTGTGTCAGAATGTGAGCGATGAACCCAGAGCTTTCCACTACGTCCACGCTCACGCGCTCGTACCGCGGCCAGTCGCAGGAGCAGCGCCGCGCCGAGCGCCGCAGCCGCCTGATCGCGGGCGCCATCGCCGTCTACGGCGAGCGCGGCTATCACCAGGCGACGGTCAAGGCGGTCTGCGAGGCGGCCGGCCTGACCGAACGTTATTTCTACGAGTCTTTCGCCAATAGCGAAGCGCTGCTGATCGATTCCTACAATGCCGTCACCTACGGCGTGCTGGGGGAGATCCTGCGCGCGGGCGAGGCGGCCGGGCGCGGCCAGGTGGCGCGCTCGCGTGCGATGCTGCACGCGTATTTCGCCGCCCTGCAGCGCGAGCCGCAGTCGGCGCGCGTGTTCCTGGTCGAGATCCGGGGAGTGAGCCGCGCCGTGGACCAGGCGTTCGATGCTTCGCTGCGTGCCATTGGCCGCGAAGTCGCGCGCGTAATGGTGGCCGGGGCGGCGGACGACGAATTGCTGCAGGCGGGGGTGATCGGGGGCGTGATCCACATTGCCCTGCGCTGGATCGAGGATGGCTACCAGCCGCCGATCGACAGCGCGGTCGAGACAGCGCAGCGCCTGGGCGCGGCGCTGGCCATATCGCCGCGCGGACGCACGCGGCGCAGGGCAGCGCAAACGACTTGAGCAATAGCGCCGCCCCGGACGGAGCGGCGCATCTGCTCAGATGTGCAGGGCGTGGCCGAGCGCGCGCAGCGCGGCTTCCTGCACCGCCTCGCCCAGCGTCGGGTGGGCGTGGATCGTACGGGAGACGTCTTCCAGCTGGGCGCCCAGTTCGATCGACTGGGTGAAGCCGGCCGCCAGTTCCGACACGCCGACACCGACCGCCTGCCAGCCCAGGATCAGGTGGTTGTCCTTGCGCGCGACCACGCGCACGAAGCCATCCGTGCCCTCGATCGTCATCGCGCGGCCGTTGGCGCTGAACGGGAAGCTGGCCTGGATCGCGTCGATGCCGGCGGCCTGCGCCTCGGATGGCGACATGCCGGCCACGACGATCTCGGGATCGGTGTAGCACACCGCCGGAATTGCCGCGGGCTGGAACCAGCGGCGCTTGCCGGCGATGATCTCGGCCACCATCTCGCCCTGGGCCATGGCGCGGTGGGCCAGCATCGGCTCGCCCGTGAGGTCGCCGATCGCCCACACATTGCGCATCGAGGTGCGGCACTGCTCGTCGACCTTGATCGCGCGGCCCGCCATGTCGAGCATCAGGTTTTCCAGGCCCCAGCCGGTGGTTGCCGGCTTGCGGCCGACGGCCACCAGCACTTTGTCGGCTTCCAGGTAGGCTTCCACGCCGGACGCATCGCGCACTTTCACGCGCTCGCCTTCCATGCCAAGCACCGACGTCGCCAGGCGCAACTCGACGCCAAGGCGCTCGAGCGATTTGGCCACCGGCTTGACCAGCTCGGCGTCATAGGCCGGCAGGATGCGCTCCGCCGCCTCGACCACCGTCACCTGGCTGCCCAGCTTGCGGTAGGCCGTGCCCAGCTCGAGGCCAATATAGCCGGCGCCGACCACCACCAGGCGGCGCGGCACGCTGTCCTGGGACAAGGCCTCGGTGGAGGAGATGACCGGCCCACCGAACGGCATGAATGGCAGCTCGACGGCCTGCGAACCGCTGGCCAGCAGCAGGTGTTCGCAGCGGATGCGCACCGTTTCCTGGCCGTCGGCCTCGACTTCGACGGTCTTGCCGTCCAGGACCCTGGCCCAGCCGTGCACCACGCGCACGCCCTGTTTCTTGAGGAGTAGCCCGACGCCGCCGGTGAGGCGCTTGACGATGCCGTCCTTCCAGGCCACGGTGCGCGCCAGGTCGATTCTCGGATTCTCGACGCTGATGCCGAGCGGCGATTCCTGCGCCGCGTAGGTGGCGGTCTTGTGGTACTCGTCGGCCGCGTGGATCAGCGCCTTCGACGGGATGCAGCCGATGTTCAGGCAGGTGCCGCCGGGGTTCGCGCCCTCGACCACGATGGCCGGGATGCCCAGCTGGCCGGCGCGGATGCCGGCCACGTAGCCGCCGGGGCCGCCGCCGATGATGAGCAGTGTGGTATTGATCGTCTCCATCGGCTCACTCCACGAACAGGGTTGCTGGGAACTCGAGGTAGCCGCGGATCGCCTGCACGAACTGGGCCGCCACCATGCCGTCGATCACGCGATGGTCGAACGACGACGACAGGTTCATCATCTTGCGCGCCACCATGGCGCCATCCCGGATCACCGGACGGTCGACGATGCGGTTGACGCCGACGATGGCCACCTCCGGGCGGTTGATCACCGGCGTGGTGACGATGCCGCCCAGCGCGCCGAGGCTGGTGATCGTGATGGTGGAGCCGGTCAGTTCGTCGCGCGTCGCCTTGCCAGTGCGCGCGGCGTCGGCCAGGCGCGAAATCTCGGCCGCGCTCGACCACGGGTCGCGCGACTCGGCGTGGCGCACCACCGGCACCATCAGGCCGTTGTCGGTCTGGGCCGCAATGCCGATGTGGGCCGCGTCATAGGTGGTGAGCAGGTTGCGCTCGTCGTCGTAGCGCGCGCTCATCATCGGATAGCTGCGCAGAGCCAGCACCACGGCGCGCATCAGCAGCGGCAGCAGGGTCAGCTTTCCGCGCTCGGCGCCGTAACGGGCGTTCAGTTGGATGCGCAGCGCTTCAAGTTCGGTGACGTCGACTTCTTCGACATAGGTGAAGTGCGGGATATTGCGCTTGGCTTCCTGCATCTTCTCGGCGATCTTGCGCCGCAGGCCGATCACTTGCGTCGCATGTTCGCCATGCTGCTCGGCGTAGCGCTCGTCGGGGCCGCCATTGGCCGCGCCGCCACGGTGGCCGGCCACATGGGCGTCCAGGTCGGCATGGGTGATGCGGCCGGCCGGGCCGCTGCCGGCCACGAACTGCAGCTCGACGCCCAGGTCCCAGGCGCGCTGGCGCACGGCCGGCGGCGCCAGCGGTTTCTCGCCTTCGGCGCGCAACTGGGGCGCGCCTTTCGACACTGGCGCCGGGCGCGCGGCCGGCGCCGGCCTGGAGGCAGGGGCGGGGGCAGGGGCAGGAGCTACTGCGGATGCTTCATTGGCCGCCACGGCTGCGAGCTGCGGCTCGGCGACTTCTTCGGCCGGCGCGGTGGCGGCAGCCGTCCTGACCGGTTCCTGGCTGGCTGCGCCCTTGTCCTTCAGGTTGCCGGCGCCTGCGACTTCGAGGCGGATCAGTTCCGCGCCCACGGCCAGCGACTGGCCGATCGCGCCGCCCAGGCTGGTGATGGTGCCCGCGACCGGCGACGGGATCTCGACCGTCGCCTTGTCGGTCATGACGTCGGCCAGCACCTGGTCTTCCTTGACGACGTCGCCCGGTTGAACGTGCCAGGCCACGACTTCGACTTCGGCGATGCCTTCGCCGAGATCAGGCATCTTGATAACGTGAATACCCATTGAATCAACCCTCCATCACGCGTTTCAGGGCCGCGCCGACACGGTCGGGCCCCGGGAAATAAGCCCACTCCTGCGCATGCGGATACGGGGTGTCCCAGCCGGCGACGCGCCCGATCGGCGCCTCCAGCTGGTAGAAGCAGTGTTCTTGCACCAGCGCCGCCAGTTCGGCGCCGAAGCCGCTGGTCTGCGTCGCTTCGTGCACGATCACGCAGCGCCCGGTCTTCTTGACCGAATCGACGATGGTGTCGAGGTCGAGCGGCCAGATGCTGCGCAGGTCGATGACCTCGGCATCGACGCCCGATTCGCGCGCCGCCGCTTCGGCGACCCAGACCATCGTGCCGTAGGCCAGCACGGTGACGTCGTTGCCGGGGCGGACGATGGCCGCCTTGTCGAGCTCGACGGTGTAGTAGCCGGTCGGTACGTCGCCCTTCGGATGGCCGGACCACGGCACGACCGGACGGTCGTGGTGGCCGTCGAACGGGCCGTTATAGAGGCGCTTGGGTTCCAGGAAGATCACCGGATCGTCGTTCTCGATCGAAGCGATCAAGAGGCCCTTGGCGTCGTAGGGGTTCGAGGGCATCACGGTGCGCAGGCCGCACACGTGGGTGAAGAAAGCCTCTGGGCTCTGGCTGTGGGTCTGGCCGCCGTAGATGCCGCCGCCGCAAGGCATGCGGATCACCATCGACGCGGTGAACTCGCCGGCCGAGCGGTAGCGCAGGCGCGCCGCCTCGGACACGATCTGGTCGGTCGCCGGATAGAAATAATCAGCGAACTGGATCTCGACCACGGGGCGCAGGCCATAGGCGGCCATGCCGACCGCGGTGCCGACGATGCCGCCTTCCGAGATCGGCGCGTCGAACACGCGCGACTTGCCGTATTTCGCCTGCAGCCCGTCGGTGACCCGGAACACGCCGCCAAAGTAGCCGACGTCCTGTCCATACACCACGACGTTGCCGTCGCGTTCCATCATCACGTCCATGGCCGAGCGCAGTGCCTGGATCATGGTCATCGGCATCGTTGCGATGTCCTTCGGTTGATCGTCTCGTGCCATCTTATACTCCCAACTGCTGACGCTGACGGCGCAGGTGCTCCGGCATGTCTTTATAAACGTCTTCGAACATGGTCGCGGCGCTCGGTGCGCGCTCGTCGCCCAGGGTGCCGTAGCTTTCGGCTTCCTTCTGCGCGGCCAGCACTTCGGCTTCGAGTTCGGCCTGCACGGCCTCGTGCTCGGCATCCGACCACCAGCCCAGGTTGGTCAGGTACTGGCGCAGGCGGGCGATCGGGTCGCCCAGCGGGAAGCGGGCATAGTCGTCGGCCGGGCGGTAGCGCGAAGGATCGTCCGAGGTCGAGTGCGGGCCGGCGCGGTAGGTGACCCATTCGATCAGGGTAGGACCGAGGTTGCTGCGGGCGCGTTCTGCGGCCCAGCGCGAGGCCGACAGCACGGCCAAAAAGTCATTGCCGTCCACGCGCAGCGAAGCGATGCCGCTGCCGATGCCGCGGGTGGCGAAGGTCACGCTCTCGCCGCCGGCGAGCGCCTGGAAGCTCGAGATCGCCCACTGGTTATTGACCACGTTGAGGATGACCGGCGCGCGGTACACATGGGCAAAGGTGAGGGCGGTCGAGAAATCGGATTCCGCGGTGGCGCCGTCGCCGATCCAGGCCGATGCTATTTTTGAGTCGCCCTTGATCGCCGAGGCCATGGCCCAGCCCACGGCTTGCGGGTACTGGGTGGCGAGGTTGCCCGAAATGGTAAAGAAGCCGGCCTCGCGCACCGAGTACATCACCGGCAGCTGGCGGCCCTTGAGCGGATCGCGCTCATTGGACAGCAGCTGGCAGATCATGTCGACCAGGGGCACCTGGCGCGCCATCAGCAGGCTTTGCTGGCGGTAGGTCGGGAAATTCATGTCGCCGTCCTGCAGCGCGAGGGCGTGGGCGGTGCCGATCGCCTCTTCGCCGAGCGAGATCATATAGAACGACATCTTCTTCTGGCGCTGGGCGATCACCATGCGCGCATCGAAGATGCGGGTCTTCATCATGGTGCGCAGGCCGAAGCGCAGGAGGTCGCGGTCGGGTTCCTCGGCCCAGGGGCCGACGGCATTCCCGTGCTCGTCGAGCACGCGGATCAGTTGTTGGGCGATGTCGCTTGTCTCCAATGGAGCGACATCGATCGGTGGACGCCGGACCGAACCGGCAGCGCTCACCTGGAGGAACGAAAAATCAGTCTTGCAGCCCGGGCGGCCGGTAGGCTCCGGTACGTGCAGCGACAGAGGATTGCTCTGGCTCATATATATGCTTTCCCTTTTGAGGTGTTTTGCAGCAAGAGGCATCATAGACCCTTAGTTGACGTTTACGTCAACTGCGCGAAACTATTTTCATATTGCTTTGCAACATAGCAAGCCGTCGTTTTTGCCAGCGAGGCAGGGGTTGCCTGGATTGGCGCGTGGCAGGCTGCTTATGCGGTGTGGGTGCGCCGCACAGCGCCGGCTGCATCGATGACGATAGGGCATCGAGCGGGCGAGTCGTTGGGCCCGGCTAAACGGACGCGAGGACATACGTGGCTGGGCGGCGTTTGGCCGCATTCGTCGCGTGATAGTGCATTTCGTCGCAAAGGCCATGCCGTCCAGCAAGTGTGGCGCTAGCATGCATGCATTCCCGATGAGGTAACCGGCAAGACCATTGAAAGCACGCATGCATCGACGACTGCTGTCCACGATTTCCCGACTTCGCCCGCTACTGGCGACGTTCTTCCTTGCGTGTGGACCGGTGATGGCGGCCGATGGCGTGCCGCAGCCCATCAGCGCGGCGCAGTTTCGCGAAGATATCGCTTTCGTCCGCGCCATGATCGCGCGCATGCATCCCGATCCCGGCTTCTCGACCGACCCGCGGGCCGTGCACCGCGTGCTCGACCGGATGGCGCACGATGCGCCGCCAGCGCTCACGCGCGACGAAGCGTGGCAACGGCTTGCATCGATCAATCCGCTGCTCGCGGACGGTCACTTCGTGATCGGCTATCCGGACTGGCGCAAGGAAACGCGTGCGTGGCTGGCGGAGGGCGGCGGCCTGTTTCCAATCGAGGTGAACGTCGATCCGGATGGCGCGCTCTATCTGTTTGCAACGCCGACCCGCGTCGTCTCCGTCAATGGCGTGGCCGCAGCGGAACTCGTGTCGACCCTGTCGTCCATGGTGCACGGCGATACGCCGCGATTCCGGGCGAACCTGCTGGGCCAGCGCTGGTGGTTGTACTACTGGAAAACGTTTGGCGCTCCCGAAACGTACGAACTGGTGCTGGAAGACGATGGCGTGCGGCGCACGGTCACCATGCCCGCACGACGGACGCTGCCGGGCGTCCTTGAACAGGAGGCGCGGCAACCCTTCGATCTCGCCATTGGCCAGGATGGCCGGGCGGTGCTGACGGTCGACACTTTCAATATGGCCGATCCCGCGCCATTCCTGGCGTTTACGCGCGACGCGTTTGCCCGTATCCGCGCCCAGGGCGTGACCAGCCTGGTGATCGACGTCAGCAAGAACGGTGGGGGGGACGATGCGGTGTGGCTGGACGGCCTGATGCCCTATCTCGCGACACAACCCTATCGGACCGGTTCGACCTTCCGCGGCTTGACGCGCGCGCCGGCGGGCGCCCCCGCCAAGCCGATGCATGGCGAAATCGGAACCTGGCGCCAACCCCAGCCGGACAATCCCCTACGTTTCGAGGGCAAGACCGAGGTCCGGATCGGGCCCGCGACCTACTCGTCGGCCGTCCTGTTCGCCAACGTCATGCGCGATTTCGGCTTCGCCACCCTGGTCGGCGCCGGCGGCGCCGCCCGCCAGACCCAGTCCGGCGGCGTGCGTGACGCCAGGCTGCCGCATTCGGGCCTCGTGATCACCTTACCGCGCTTCATCCTGGATCCCCCGGCCGGAGGCAGGCTCGGCGCACTGCTCGAGAATACAGTCCAGACGCGCCGTTAATCCCAGGTAAGCAGTCGATAGAAGGTCAATGCAATAATCGAAAGAATCGCGACAATCCCGATATATCCCGACCACATCATGAACTTGCCCTCCCAATTGCCCTCCTTGGCCAGCTTCGAATAATAGGCCCAGGCATTACCATGCGGATAGGCGTTCTTCTTTCTGTGCTTGTAATCGATGATCGCGTTAGGGATGGCGAGAACCAGCAAGATCACCGCATACACAATCTTGGCAATGTCCATCAGAGCCCGTCCTCATTCGTCGCTGCGTGAGACGCCCGGGCCGCCGCCCGCCGCTGACGCAGCCAGTAGCCACAGCCCAGCACTGCCAGCCACACCGGGATCAGGAACACCGATATCCGCAGCCCGGGAGTCAGCAGCATCACAACCAGGAGCAGCGCGACGAATCCCAGGCATACGTAGTTCGACAGCGGGAACCAGGGGCTGCGGAAGGTCGTCGTCGCGCCGAGCGCCTCCTTGCTGCGGCGGAAGCGCAGGTGGCTCCACGAAATCATGGCCCAGTTCAGGACCAGGGCGGTCGTGGCCAGCGTCATCACCATGCCCAGCGCTTCGCGCGGCAGGAAATAGTTGATCACGATCGCCGAACCGGTCGCCACGGCCGATACGCCCAGTGCCACCAGCGGCACGCCGCGCCGGTTGGTGTACTTCAGCGACGCCGGCGCATTGCCCTGTTCGGCCAGGCCGAACAGCATGCGGCTGTTGGCGTAGACGCAGCCGTTATACACCGACAGCGCGGCTGTCAGCACGACCAGGTTGAGGACGTTGGCGACCCAGCCGCTGTCGAGCGCCTGGAAGATCAGCACGAAGGGGCTGCCGCCGGTGACCACCTTCTGCCACGGGTACAGCATCAACAGCACGGCCAGTGCGCCGATGTAGAAGATCAGGATCCGGTACAGCGCGTTATTGGTGGCGCGCGGGATCGTGCGCGCCGGGTCGTCGGCTTCGGCGGCGGTGATGCCGATCAGTTCCAGGCCGCCGAAGGAGAACATGATCACCGCCATCGCCATCGCGAGTCCGGCCACGCCGTGCGGGAAGAAGCCGCCGTGCTGCCACAGATTGGCCACGCCCGCCTCGGGACCGGCGCCACCGCCGATCAGCAGGTAGAGGCCGAACACGATCATGCCGACCACCGCGACCACCTTGATGACGGCGAACCAGAACTCCATCTCGCCGAAGGCCTTCACGTTGAGCAGGCTGATGCAGTTGACCAGCACGAAGAAGCCGAGGGCCGAGACCCAGGTCGGCAGCTCCGGGAACCAGTACTGCATATAGATGCCGAGCGCGGTCAGCTCGGCCAGGCTGACCAGGATGTACATCACCCAGTAATTCCAGCCCGAGGCGAAGCCGGCCCAGCGTCCGCAATACTTGTCGGCGAAGTGGCTGAAGGAACCGGCCACCGGCTCGTCGACGATCATCTCGCCGAGCTGGCGCATGATCAGGAAGGCGACCGCGCCGGCGATCGCATA
>Ga0265780_10001084_pt1 | contig 39660 bp, 36 predicted proteins | sample P1T30metagenome_FD_192432 | JGI IMG/M metagenome (GOLD analysis project Ga0265780, IMG submission 192432) | Plant litter microbial communities from East Loma Ridge, Irvine, California - P1 T30 | ecosystem: Environmental > Terrestrial > Plant litter > Unclassified | place: USA: California...
TGGTACCGATCAATCCAAAGACCTCATCCCCCACCCTATCTTCCCCCCACCTCCCGACCCTCAAAAATACCCCTTATCTACCATCGAACACAAATCGTCAGTAAATCCCACACCCACTCCGACTTCCCTCCTCAAAAATACCCCTTATCCACCCACGCACTCCTCCTCCCCGCCCACTCCTCAATCTCCGTCAATCCCACCCCCAACTCCTCACTCAACGGTCCCATATCCACCCTAAACGGCTCATCTTCTGCCTCATTATAATACGTATACGCCTTGAACATCTGGCTCTTCACCGTGTCGATGTCCAGGCCCCTGCCTGCCATACTTTGGCCTATCTTGTCGCAGAAATCGGGTACGCTTTGGCACTCGTGTGTGAGGGGTTTGGACCATGCGTGTGAGAGCTTGGCGGTGAGTTCTTGGAGGGGGGTTAGGTGTGTGTTGGGTGAGTGTGAGAGGAAAGGGGAGGGAAGGAAAGAGACGGACCTGATAAAACGACCGTCTCCGGCCCACCGACTCTGATGTTACGCTCCTGTGTGCCCCAGTCTAACTTGTGCATAGCAGCACACATAATCGTCGCTACATCGTGGTGACACACCCACGACACGCGCAGGTCAGGCTTGTGGCAGTACACCACTTTATTCTCCTCGCGAAGCGCCCGCACCGCCCACCCTTCGAGTAGATTATCCAGATACACAACAGGCTCGATGGAAATGACCGGCACGCCGCTGGCCCGTAGTAGGCGGCGTATTTCCCGTCGATCGTCTTGCGCTTTTATATTTTGTGTCTGGAGGGGGATGGGCATCGATGTATTAAACACAATCAACCCCACACCCGCCCTCTTACAAGCTTCCCCCACCACCCGCGCAGCATCCAAAATCGGTTCAGCGGGCGCGAAAGACGTACTCGGCAGATTCACAAATACGCGATCCACACCCTGGACTGCAAAGTGTATGTCTTCTGGATTGGTGAAGTCGGTGGCGATGTGTGTTACGGATGGGTGGGGAGGGAGAGCGGGGGGTGTGCGTGATGCGGCGATTACGGTGTGGTTGGAGAGAGCGAGGGAGTGGATTTGGTGGCGGCCTTGGATGCCGGAGGCGCCGAGGACGGTTATGCGCATTTTTTGGGTGGTGGGATGGAGGGAACTGAGGTTGAGAGAAATGAGGTCGAAGGGGTAATGTATGTTTGGGCGGGAAGGCAACGGGGGATTGGCGCGGGAGTGTGGAAGTAGAAGGCGAAACAAAAGTTGGAAGAAGAGAGGTCGCCAAGGTATGTATGTAGAGTAAGATTCCAGCGGATGAGGTTATCCGAGCTCCTCCGCACCCGTAAAAGACATTCAAGTCTGCTTGAAGCTAAACAAGACGCACTTCAGCAACGAAAAGACAAAACCGTGCTTACAAGGCTGATATGATAGCTGTCAACGCTCTCCCAGTGCTACTTTTACATCCTACTTATTCTATACCGCATCATACACCTAATATCCATGCTCCAAATTTTGACGCTCTCCTAAACACTACCCCCACTACTAAACACCATAGCAAACGCCTCCCCCTCATCCAAACTCAAAGTCTCATTCAAAACCGCATACGCCATATCAACCACCGCGTCCTCAATCCCCAGCTCCAAAAGCACCCCCTCGCTAAACGTCAACCGACTCATCGCCACAAGATAACTATGATGCGCGCCCAGACTATTCACCAGCTTGGGCTTGATCTCGAAGCTGGGATTGCTGGTGGCGATGTGGTATATGAGCTTCATGGTGGCGTTGACGGACTCTATTTTGAAGTCTTGGGTGGGGGATAAGGGGTGGCGGTACAGTGTGTTGATAGTATAGTCGAGGTATTTTACTAGGCGGCCGATGCAGAGGGGGTTCTGGGCGAGGCGTGTGGAGCCGTGGGGTGGGAGGGAGAATTGCGTGAGGACCATGAGGACGAGGAGGCGGAGGTGCCAGACTTGTGCTTCTGTTACGGGGGGTGCTGGCGAGGTAGCAGCTGGGTCGGGTATGGCTTTGGGTGTCTCGGTGAAGATATTGGTGAGGCGTGCGATGAGCGCGTCTTCGATTTGGGACTGGGATTCGTCTTCGGCGGCGATGGGGCCGAGGGAGGTGGGAAGTGCGGAGGTGCTGAGGATGCGCAGCACGAGGCTCATTTGGTCGTGGGGGAATTCTTTGTTGAGGAGCATCAGGGTGAAGGAGACGGGTATGAGCTGCCAGAGTCGAGAGATGGCGTCCGGGTCAGCGGATGATGTGCAGCTTGTTGCGAGAATGTAGAGGAGCTCGAGGCAATCCAAGACGTCTATTTTGGATGCGATGTCGCGCTGGTTTGGCGTGAAGACGGCGTCTACGGATGTACCACCTAGCTTTGCTGCGTTGGATATGGGTAGGGCTACCAAGTCAACGGCTGCAACTATGAGCGGCACTGTTCGTTCTGTGATGCTGACGGCAATTCCTAGCGGCTCACTTGCCAATATGAAATGCAGTGCATCGAGTATCAGGTATAACGGCGCGTAGTACCGCTCGTCTAGAATGCGCTTCCACAGGCCAAGCACAATGTTGCATATTCGCAAGGCCAAGGCATGTACGTCTGTTGATGTCGCAGGCGCTAGTGCGTCGTACACGATCGATGACAGCTTCTTCGAGGGTTGAGACGGAAAGGCATGTTGCGAAAGAGCTTCCAGTATGCGGTCCTCACCATTCGAGGAAGTATGCGCCAGTAGATCATGGAGCAGTGTGAAGCGTCCGTCGTCCTCCCGAAAGTGCTGCAGGAGAGCTGCATCGACACTGACTTCAGGCACAGACTCCAGCTCCTTCTCCTTTGGCTGACTCCGTGGCTCACTCAGCTGTAGGGCCGGCATGTGTATGGGGCTCTGGTCTGTGAGCTGCCTCTTGCGCTTGCCTGCCTGCTTCGGCGTGGCCGTCTTGTGCTTGTCACGTGTCTTGGACGGCGAGGCCATGATGACGTCTTCATCGTCGAAGCCGTCGCCCAGTACGGTCTTGTTCTTGAGCACGCGCTTTGGTGTTCCTGCCGGGCTCGCCAGCGCCGTGTTGGACGACTTGGGCCGCGACGGCATGGCTCGCCTCGTACGTTGAGCCATACCGGCCTCTCTTACATCGTGCTGGTTGAAGAGGTTGTCCGTCTGGGCCTGTTCCTTATCCCTTCGCAGCCGGTCCATCTCGGCGCGCAGTTTCGCCAGCTCCGAGTTGTGCAGCTGCTGCTGTTCGGCGATTTTGCGCTCGTACTTTTGCGTCTCGTCATTGCGGCGGCGCCTGAGGGTGTCGGCCTCGCCCGCCTTGGTCTGCAGCCTCTCCTTCAGCTCGTTGGCCTCCTTGCGCTCGCGGACCTTCTCTTGCTCCAACTGCGTACATCAGCAGAGCTCCCGTGGGCCGTCACGTGTCTTCATCCCACCTTCTTTATGCGCGTGAGCAGCATGTTCGGGTCTGCCTGCGAGCGGCGCGGCGGCTCCTCGATTTCCATCCGATCTTGGTCGAGACTGTCCTCGCCATTGTGGGTGTGGGTGTAGTCATTGTCGTAGGCCTGCTGAGCCTGCGCATACTGCGGGGCGGGGAGGTCGTAGGCGTGGGGCGGGCCGGCATCGTCGTCGTCGTCGAGATTGACTACCTCGTCGCCGTCGTCAAGACCGTAGTCGGACTCTGGGGCGGGCGGTGCCTGGTGCTGTGTCGCGCGTATGGCGCTCGCCTCGAGGTTGTGCAGAGTGTCGGCGGGCAGGTCGTCCAGGCCCAAGTCGGAGAAGTCAAAGTCATCCTCGTCCATGTTTGCTGCGGCTCCATCTGCCAGTCTCTTGTCGCTGCATTGCCTCACAAGAATTGCGCAGTGTCAAATCTATCACGGTCAGGTTGTATGTGGGGCGCGTAGTCGCGTTTCTTAGGCTGTAATCACATGCAGCCTAGCCTCCCGGGCGCCAAATGACGTCTCTCTCCGTCCCTGGTCCGGCTGGATTTCACACACCAAGCTCATCTTCATAATACACACCCCGCTGGCGCCTTCTTCACGTGTCTACCCTTCAATACTTCTCCCGGTAGCGCCTTCCGTTTCGCATCTCCCATACGCGCGACCGCCGCCATCATGCGCAAAGACGTCAAATTCAACCACCGCAGCGGCAGCACTGCTCGACAACGGCGGCCTTCACACGGGAACATGTCCGAAATCAGCGAAAACGGCTCCGAGCCAAACAGTCCCACCACTAAGAAGGGTGGTTCTGCGCCTCCCGTACGTTGACCATGTGTCTATGAAGAAGTCAACGGCGGCTGCTGACAGTCGCAGGCCGATGAACCCACCCCTCAGGCAGAGTACGCGAAGAAGAAGGCAAACTTCATCACCCGCACGATATGGTCGCTCGTCATGATACTGGGCTTCTTCTGGGTCCTCGGCGCCGGCCACATCTACATCATCATAATTGTCACCGCCGTCCAGGTCATCTCCTTCAAGGAGGTCATCGCCATTGCAAATGTGCCCAGCAAGGCTCGCAGTTTGCGCTTCACCAAATCCCTAAACTGGTACTTTCTCGGAACCGCCATGTACTTTCTGTACGGCGAGAGCGTCATCTACTATTTCAAGCACATTCTGCTGGTCGACCGCATCCTGCTTCCTCTGGCCACCCACCACAGGTTTATCTCCTTTATGATGTACATTATCGGTACGTCCCGCATGTTCTTCCTGACTTACCAGTACTGATATGATATTCCAGGCTTCGTCTTCTTCGTCTACTCGCTGCAGAAAGGCCACTACAAGTTCCAGTTCACCCAGTTTGCCTGGACCCACATGGCCCTCTTCCTCATCGTCGGACAGGCGCACTTTGTCATCAACAACATCTTCGAGGGCTTCATCTGGTTCATTCTGCCCGTATCTATGGTCATAACCAACGACATCTGGGCCTACCTCTGCGGCATCACGTTTGGACGGACACCCCTCATCCAGATCTCACCCAAGAAGACATGGGAGGGCTTCCTCGGCGCATGGTTCTTCACCGTCATCTGGGGCATTGGCCTGACGCACTTCCTCGCGCAGTACAAGTACTTTGTCTGCCCTGTCAACGACCTCGGCGCGAACATCTGGTCCGGCCTCGAATGCAAGGTTAACCCAGTCTTCGTTGCGCGCAACTACACCATCCCGTTTCTGCCAGAGGGTCTTCCCGTTGCGCGAACCTTCAACATCATGCCAGTGCAGTTCCACATGTTCTTCCTCGCCACATTTGCCTCGCTCATCGCTCCCTTTGGTGGTTTCTTCGCGTCAGGCTTGAAGCGAACATTCAAGATCAAGGACTTTGGAGACTCCATTCCCGGACACGGAGGCATGACGGACCGCATGGACTGCCAGTTCATTATGGGCTCGATCGCATTCTTCTACTACTCCAGCTTCATCGCAGTCCACCACACTACCGTTGGAGGTGTCATTGAGGCAGCTGTCACGGGCCTGACGGCTGAGGAGCAGATGGAGGTCGTCAAGATTCTGGCGAAGAACCTCGTCAACCAGGATATAATATCGCCAAAGGTAGGCTGCATAAACCAATACCAGTGAATTGTCTAGCTAACATCATCTAGATCCTCGAATACCTCTCGGAGCAATTACATAGAAGGTGATGCGTTGTGTGTAGGAAGGGATGTTGGCATTTCGGAGATGAGAGACTGGCTAGGCTTAAGTTGGTTCAACACTCTGCTTGATCATTTTGTTCTGTGTAGCAAGTTAGCCGTGGGCGGCTATATCCCACCACGTTCCAACACGCACTTGCAGTAAGGACCTTGGAACGTTCGTCGCGATAGCATAGCGAGGTCAAAAGTTGGCTGTATGAGCTGCCATAATAATGATAATCAATATATGATTCCATGCATTCTTCGTAGAGTGTTGCTTTCATGGTGACGGACTATTTTCCTTAACGCCGAGCTCCGCCGCGATGTCAACTTTGAGCTTCACTCCACCAACATTGATCATCCCGCAAGCCAATGCCACCGCGACCATTCGTCAATGATGCGCTCTGGCGGTGTCTTTGCCCAGCGTTTCCTGCGAATGTATCTTCAACAGCGTTCGTAAGGATAGGCGCACTCCGCGGTAGACCGCAGAAACATACGTCGAATCTCCAAGCTCGCGCATTGAATCAATCGCACTCCTACAACCAATCGACCGCTCCCACCCCATACTCCTCCTCCTCCTCCTCCTCCACTGCGAATCCTAACCACCCCGGCGGCGCCTTTCCCAGCTTCTCGCAGAGTGGGCCGGGCTTTGGTACGCAACGGCCGCCACGTTCGTCGCGCGACCGACCAGGAAACGTGCCCCTCGCGCAACTTCCCACGAACATCCTTTACGAGAGCCTCCGCGATGAGGGCGCCAAAGGCCACTGGGACGAGGTCTTCAGCATATGCCGAGTGTTGATCAAGGATAGAGGGGAGGTGCCGAACAAGAACATGTACAACGGCCTACTGCACAGCTTCGTCAGCTCGACCAATGGCACAGCGGGCAAAGTGCGCAAAGTGCTCGACGAGATGGGCTTCTGGGCCGAGGACGCCTTGAGCGGACCTACACGCATCGAGCTCGATGCAAGAGGCTGCGAGTACGTCATCGAAGTGCTCGCCGTGCACCCAGACTACCTCCTGCGCAACGAGATACTCGAGTACATGAAGTCGCGCTGGTTCACCTTGTCAGCCCGGGGCCACAATTTCGTGGTCGCCGGTATGCTGCGCGAACGACACTTCGAACATGCCCTAGAGACGATGGAGGACATGGCGCGCAAGCAGATCCGCATCGAGAGCTGGCTGTTCGACAAGGCCATGTGGATGCTGCTCGAGTACGGCGAGGTCGAAGAGGCTTTCTACGTGCTGAATCTCAAGGACGGGCTTCAGCGCTCGGGCACGGGTACGGGGTCTGCGAAGCTCAGCAGCACATTGTGGGGTGCGTTGCTGGACGCTGCGGCACGCCGACAGCTGGTAAGTCCATCTAACACCATATCCCTATTCCGTCTCTGATACATACTAACACACCCAGCATGACGCCGTCACCCTAATCTGGACCCGTCAAGTTACGCCCTCCTACCTCAAACCCGGCACCGGCGCATGCTACTCCATCCTCGCCCTCGCCGCGCGCTACGGCGACGTGCACCTCGCTACCGACGTATTCCGCATCCTCGGCGAGCGCGAAACAACCTTCACATCGCACCACTACGAGCTGCTCATCACAACCTACCTCAACGCCTCGGACCTCACCTCCGCCCTCTCCGTCCTGACCATCATGCTCGACGCCAAACTAAAAGTCACCACCGGAACCTGCCAACCCCTATTCTGGTACCTCCGTCGCGAACTCCCCCACGAAGCCTCGCGCCCCATGACCGCCTTCCAAATCCTGCAAGACTTCGAAGCCCAGGGCCGCAAAGTCCCCACCGCCGCCGTAAACGCCTGCATGCAAGCCAGCATCGCACTCGACCGCTTCTCAGAAGCCATCGAGATTTACAAAGCGCTGCACACCGTCTCGGCCTCTGGCCCGGACACACAGACATTCAATTTCCTCTTCCGCGGCTGCCACCAAAACGTGCGCAAGGAACTGGCCATGTTTTTCGCCAACGAAATGATTACGCTGGGCCTCAAACCGGATCGCATCACGTATGATCGGCTTATTTGGGTGTGTTTGCAGGCTGGCGATGTTGATGATGCGCTGCTTTACTACGAGGAAATGCGCGGTACGAAAGTGAAAGTTGGCTCGGGGGATGGTGCGCGGGCTATGCGGCCACGGCGGTTGACGTGGGAGGCGCTGATCATGCGGTGTGTTAAGGTGGGGGATGGGAGGGGTGTGGCTGTGCATAGGGAGTATAAGGATGTGCAGGAGGAGCCGAGTGCGTTGATTGAGAGGGCTGTTAGGGCGAGGTTTGAGGAGGGTGGTGGTGGTGGTGGGGTTGTGAGGGTTGAGGAGAGGGATGGGACGGTTACGGATGTTGGTGGCGGTGGGATGGAGGAACTGGTGAGGGTGTCGGAGGGGGTTGGACGGCGGTTATAGTGGGGTAGTTAGTTCAACGAGATACTTCAAACTATTCTGCGCGATCATTTGAATAATCTGAACGAAAAGCTGGGATTTACTATTATCAATTCCCTTCCCCTAGTTCGAAGCTTACCCACGACGTCCTTTTTACTCCCACAAAACTAACTTACCAACCTATAGTACAAGCCACATCCTAGTGGAACATTGCGAGAAATCTCAGAGTTTATTTACTTCACAGACTTGATAGCGAATATAAGTACGGATAGCGGCTTGAAACGTTGCGTGGACCATACGTAAGTCTGGAGTAATTACTTCGTTCCGAGTGCTGAGGAGGAAGAAGCACGGTTGTTGAGATGGAAAGGGATCTGAGCAGTTGCCAGCAACAAGGACGATGATTTACGTTTCGTTTTGAGAAGTACATGATTCTAGGTAGTATGGTGCGAGATTCGGAAAAGGTTAGCAAGCAACGATACGTTGTATATTATTTCGAACATGCGAGGTTTTTCTTTTCGTGTGGCGAGTACGAGGAGTGATTGAGTTGGGAGTGCGGTGTTTGGCGAAGTGGGAAATAGTAGGGTGATTTGGAATTCTAGTAAGTTATGCTGCGTGTGTGTGTGTGTGTACTTCGCTAGGTTTTTGGGGGCATTTTCAGAATTACTGTGTTTGCGTCCGGGTCACTGAATACTGGGGATAGAGGGCGTGTGTTAACGGGCATACTAAATAAGTCAATGAATGCACTTCCCTCAACATCTTGAAGAATCATTGGTCTTGGTTACAGTGCTATACGGGATAGCAATTGTTTACGCTGAATCAATCGCGCGTAAAAGAAAATGTGTTGGTTCTACTTAGCAATGAGGTCGTTCGAAGCTAAGGTGTTTAAAAATTTAGGAGGTATCAAGGTTAATGTAAGTCCTGGGGGTGAAGTACTGTGTTGTTAGCCCGTTCGCTTCATTCGCTACAGAGAAAAAAAAAAGAGGAATCCATGACATGCTATTAGTTAGGCTAGCAACTACTTACTAGCTAACAACTATCCGCAACACGATATGCCCGCTTACAAGTCACGGGGATGGAATACCTAGACACTTTGCAACTGGGAACGGGAGGCTGGGGGCTGGAGGCTGGAGGCTGGAGGTGTTGAAATGACTCGGGACGAGGCCCGATGACTGGGCGGCGCGATTCAAGCTCTGTGGGTTTACTGTACGGAGTGGATTGTGCGCCCGAGAATTGCTCGGACTTTGGACGAGACGTGCGGGAGCTGTCGCATGATTTACCTACGACCAACAACGTCTGTCTTGAGCTGTACACAGTACCATGTATCTCAAGCCATTTCATCGCTTCTACCTACAAGGCCCAGATCCTGTAGCACGCTCTCTCCCGGCCGCTGGAACGTTGAGTTTTGTCTTACCAATTCGTCGGCTCTCTGTCGTCCGGACGGGCAGGTCTGGCGGTAGGGTGGAGTGAAATGACGAATGACAAGCCAAGCAAAAATAAGCTATGTGGCTAGCGCCGCAAAGCTTGAGTCGTGCGGCTCTGCGGCTCTGGCGTTCGGATACATACATGCAAGTCGCGAACACGACTTTACCACTTACTTCGTGCAAAAATGTGTAGAAGTAAGTCGGGACTCTCCTCGTACTTCTTTTAAGGTTACATCAGGCCTCACCAGAGCACTGGGTAAATAATAAAGTTCAGTATCGCTCAGTGAACTTCCGGTGCAGATCCACTCTTAGCATCACGAACTATGCCCCATAGCGCTGAAATCTTCGTGTGGACTTCGGACCCGTGGACAGTCACCTGGCCCCTGGGACGTGGTCCACATGCGCTTGTCGGCGAATGTAACGTGCGCCGCTCGATTTACCGGTGAACATGGTACAGGTTGTTGGGGGCTCCAAGTGCTCGGAGTTGCTTCTTGCGATGTTAGTTCTGCGGAGGGTTCGGAGCTAGGATATGTGGGGTGGCACGGGTTGATGGGGTACAAAAGTTCTGCGTCGCTCTTTCCTTTGATTTTCGATTTGCGGTGTGCTGTGCTTCGTTTCGTTCTTTCCGATCCAGTATACGACCTACCAAAGCGGCCAATCTGAGGTAGACTCAGCCCCCGTCACCATCTCAACCATGGCGCCCACAGGCCAAACCCTCCGCACAATGCAGCTCCTGCTCGTCGTGCTCCCCGCCTTCGTACTCTTCGGGTACAACCAGTCCGGCGTCGGCGGCCTGCTTTCCCTGCGTGACTGGAACGACCACTTCCCTCAGATCGATACCATCGACGCCACGGGCGCAGAGAAGAGCGTGAAGTCGACGCGCCAGGGCGCTGTCGTTGCGACGTTTACGATTGGCGCGCTGTTTGGTGCGCTGGCGTGTACGTGGGTGGGAGATGTACTTGGACGGCGGAAAGTCATTTTTGGTGCGGCGATTTTGACGCTGGTGGGGGAGGTTTTGCAGTGTACGAGTTTTCAGCTTGCGCAGTTTGTTGTGGGGAGGTTTAGTACGTACAAGTTTTTGTTTCTACTACGTTATCACTTACTAATGATTGAACAGTTCTTGGCTGGGGAGTCGGTGCGCTTTCAGCTACTGTGCCTGTCTGGCAATCTGAATGCTCGTCTGCGGCGAACCGCGGGAAACACGTTGTGCTTGATGGGTGCTTTATCAGTTTGGGATACCTGCTCGAAGCGTGGATTAATCTTGGGTTCTTCGAGGTTTCGTCGCCGCTTGCGCTGCAGTGGCGTGTTCCGCTTGCGATTCCGTGTATCATCTCGCTAGTGCCGATGGCGGTTGTGTTCAGCATCCCTGAGTCGCCGCGCTGGCTCGTTGCAAAAGGCCGTGTCGAAGAAGCGCGAAGCAGTCTGAGCAGGTTCAAAGGCGTGGATTTGCACGACACAGCCGTCAGCACCGAGATCAGCGGGATAGAACTCGCGCTCGAAGAGACCGGCCGAAGTGCCGCAAAGCTAAGCGACATCTTCACCATGGGCAAGGACAAGCTCTTCTACCGCTTCAGCCTATGCATCTTCCTGCAATTCCTCCAACAAATGTGCGGCAGCAACCTCATCTCAACATACTCCACAATCATCTTCCAACAAGGCCTCGGCCTCGGCCCCGAAACCTCACGCATCCTCTCCGGCGGCGCACTCACCTGGAAATTTCTCTCCTGCTTCGTCGCCTTCTTCACCATCGATCGCTTCGGGCGCCGCGCGCTGTTCATGTTCAGTGGCGCAGGCATGTCGCTGTGCATGCTGGCGCTCGCCGTCGCATCCAGTTTCCCAAAGAGTAACCAGCCCGCGCAGATTGCGAGCGCTTTTTTCGTGTTTCTGTTCAATTTCTTCATCCCGATTGGATTCCTCGGCGCAAACTTCTTGTACTGTACTGAAGTCGCGCCCACGCGGTTGAGAGTGGGCATGGCGGGCGTGAGTACGGCGAACCACTGGTTGTGGAACTTCGTGGTGAATATGGTTACGCCCGTGGCGATTGAGACGATTGGGTGGAAGTACTATCTCGTTTTCCTTATTATTAGCGCGATTATTGTACCGGTTGTGTACTTTGGGTATCCGGAGACGATGGGACGCAGTTTGGAGGAGTTGGAGGCGATGTTTACGGAGACGGATACGATTCGGGGTATTGTTAGAGAGAGCAAGAAGCCGTTGACTGGGGGGCTGGGGCTGCGGGAGAAGGTGTTGGAGAAGGGGAAGGATGTTGAGGAGGATGAGTATGCTTGAGAGTTGGAGGAAGGAGATGTAAGAGACGTTGAAGCATTGCTAGAGCTAGGCGTTTGACGACGGGACATGTCGAGTAGTATATGATGAATGAACGATTTATGTCAAAGCAACTACTGTATGAGACGCGCTTTGCTTCTACGGTTGCGGAGCCCATCTTTCGGAACATTTGATGTTGAGTAACTGCAGTCCACTGCTTTCAGCAGTAGCAAGATCAAGTCATCCAACGGACACAATAGACACCTGGTCCACACAAGATCGTACTGACCAGAGCATGTAACTTCAGGAGACGTCATAGGTGCACTCGCGAAAATCCTGACACCCGTCTTTTGATTGTGTCTACGCTTGACCGGTTGAGACGTAGAGAAGGCGAGACGCGATGTGGAGCCTGTAGCGGCACCAGGATTCTTGTACACTGCGTATAATAGCCTGAACGCGTCCAATAGGAGTCGGGCGTCAGCTTCAAGAAACAGGATGATGTTGTGTGCCGAGAAATTGCAAGGATAATCTCAGCCAGTCATGTAACAGCGGGACAAACGTTGCGATAGGGTTGATTGCTTTGATAGGGAGCATCCTTGTGTGGTGAAGTGGCTGATCTGGCCGAGTGCGACGATGACTTCGCCGATTATATGCATACATGTGGGCGGTGAGCAGTGGGCCACTCAGATCGTGGCCGTGGCGTTTCAGCAGACACATCATCGGATGCATTCGAGGCAAGCAAGTCCGTGGCTGCTGGCCGAGTGCGACAACAACATGGCCGATTATATGTATACATGTGGCCAAGTATGGCCGCAAGCAGTGGGTCACTCACATGGTGGGCCACTCACATCGTGGGCTGTGGCGTTGCAGCAGACACATCATTCGTTTTTCTGGAAGGCAAGCGAGTCGGTGATTGGCCTGCGTAATTTCTGGAGGTCTTTTGCTTCATATGTGCATGATTCTGTAGCTTCAGAATCGTCACTGCCTTTGGTATAAAGGGTAAGCTGCGGTGCGCTGTTGGTTTCATCTCACCATAACCCAAGGACCTTGTCACGTTCGAATCAGCCTTGTTCTAGAGAATTCCTCGTCTTTCTCGTCAAGCGTACCGATTGCTTGCTGTTTCCATAGCCAAATCCTGGGCATCTCAGTCCAGATCGGACTCTACTTATCGCTTCGTTTGACTCGGCATTTCTGTCTCATGTACGAGGATCATACCAAAGATTAGCACAGCGACAGCAAATCAAGTAATCAACTTCACCATGCATCGAGCCGGCTAGAGGATCGCCACTGACTTGACAATAATCCCAGATCCTCCTCCTCCACCTTCATACGCAACCTTGCGCATCAATGGCGCCAACACGAGATACGTCTTGGACGCTCGTAGCACATCCTAGCGAACTCCAGAACACACCCTACGTGAACGAGGCAGGAGAAACACGGTACACGATGGTATTAGGCATCGGCGGGATATTAGTCGCTGCGGCGGCGTTGGTCGTTGCTGTCCTTCAGCTCCGGAAATCGAGAGCTATCAGAAAGGTGTATGAGATGGCGTGACAACTGAATGCTTGTAAGTGCAGCCATAAATCTGCTGGCTTGAAGCTCATCTTTCTTCCAGATATGTTGCATCACGTAGTCAATGTCAACGAGTCAGCCCTTTCCTCTTGTCTTCCGTACACTTCCTAAAGTTTTTAGGTATAATGTGTATTTGTGGTCCGCTGTGGAAGGTGGTAGCCTTGAGTCTTTGGTGCTGGAAGAATGTTGATAATTGATTCGTTCCTATGGGGTATGCTGTTAAAAGCCGAAGTGTGTTAACTTTTCGGTAGGCTGTTGTGTTCGGTCCGCCCTTCCAATTTGGACGGAAGTGCGGTCGTTTGTAGTGAGGCTCGTGTGCTCGGCCTTTCAAGCGCAAGATGAATCTTTCCAATTGTGTCGCTCTATCGATTAAGCTGGATTTGGCTGCTTATGACTGTTGCTTCCAAGGTTCCAGAGACATGGTCACGTGCTGAGGCGCGGTCGTTGCCTGCTGTATGTGGCTGTGCGGCGGCGCGGGCGCGGGTTGCCTAGTTGTATCGAGTCTTAGAATTAGAAATTAAACAAACAGCACAGCAAACAATTTCTCTACGTCTCTGCATCTTCAATTCCAGCTTTGCACCTGTCTTGCAGCGTTCCGATACCCGCGAGGCTCTTACGACCAATTCCACGAAATTCTCCAACATGGGCCAAGTACAGTCCCAGCAGCGAGTCGCGACTCCAGAGCCGGAGATGAGTCCAGAAGAGCGAGCGCAGGCTCAGGCCGAGGTCAGAAACGTGCGGCAAAGTCGTGAAGAATGCGTTGCTGACAAGCTTGAAGATGCGTGCAAAGCAGCAAGCAGCGCTCGACAAGCGCCTTGCCGCGCAGCAAAAGAAGCCGTGCGCGGATGCTCAGGCTACAGCAGCGCCCAGGAAGCCGTCGGCGCTGGAGCAGATGAGCAAGGAGAATATTGGTTGGCGTAACGCAGATGCGCAGGTAGAACTGCGGCGGTGGGACTAGAGGTGGTAGTGCTGTGAGGGTTTGGAAGGAAAGACATGGTTGAATGCATCGGCGAAAACGTGCAATGCTAGAGCGATGGACTCGAGCGATAGAAGAATTGAGGATCCAAAGATGGAGAATACGATGAAGCTGAAAGATCTTGAGATGGGAAGTCGTTTGAAATTTTGGCGTCGAAGCGCAATGGCTGAGCGAAATGAAAAGTCAATGTACTGCAAATCAACAAGCAGTCTTTTCGTTCAAATCTGAGGTTGCGTAGTGCCTCTGATAACGAAGGGAAAGATCAAGAGTCTACGTCAGTGTTTGTGATGAAAAGGCGCAGCACACAGCACAGGCTAGGAATCCCTTGGAGCCATGATGCATGTGGTTAGCGTTTCGGTGGCTTACCGATCTGCGCCGTCAACATGTCGCGGCCGAAAGACAACCCACTTCGAACACACCTGCATGCTCCGTTGCACATGGCCTCCGAACAACGCGTCGCAAAGCGGAAAACGCATACCAAGTCGCGAAGAGGATGCTTTCAGTGTAAGCAGCGGCATACGAAGGCAAGTACGCTGCGCTCCTGTCAGCGGGCCGTTTAGCTCCCTGGCAGCCGATCGCTCGGCTGCTGGACGATCCTTCGATTTTCACCCAGACTGCTTCATGGTGACTTCAGATGAACATGGAAGACATTGGTTATGGCCCTCCGTGCCGATTACATCCTGCACTAATTGGAAAAAGGGCTCGAATTTTTTCAGGGATAGAGACGCTGACGTGATACCGTAGTGCAACGAAGGCAAACCACGCTGTGCAAACTGTGTCCGCCTTGACATCAGTTGTATCTATCCTGAGCCCAGCAATGGATCCACACCATATCCAAGCCCAGGAGGCCCTGCTTCACCTCAGACTGATCATATTAGAAGCCCTGAGAGTCATAGCACTGTGAATAGTTTCGAGCTTTCGATTCCCGACCTACGATTGCTTCATCACTGGACGTCGAGAGGATACAAAGCTTTGCATCCAAGTCTTGCTGATCGAAGCGATCTTTGGCAGAATGCTCTGATCGAGCTTGGATTCGAATATCCCTTTCTGCTACACGGTATCCTTGCGCTCTCTGCGAGCCACAAAGCTTCTTTTCTTCTGCCAGCACAGAGACAGGATCTCCTTCAACAAGCGGATTTACATATCAGTCAGGCTTTGCCAGAGTTCCGAAGCCATCTAGGAGATCCAAACGATGATGCAGCAATACCCATGTTCGTCTTGTCTTCAGTATTGCTCACTTACAATTTCGGCTGCGTTCAAGAGCGTCCAGAGGATCCCGTCGCCTCCCTTCACCATTGTCTCATGTTGTTGAGTGGGATTAAAGTTGTTGCCGCTCCACACTGGCTGAAGCTGAAGGACAGCCTCGTACTCGCCCAAATGTTCGAAACCTCCTCACCCGATGCTGTCCAGGTTTTGGATGAATTATCTAGAGGCGAGGAGCGGCCCGAGATCCTACGACTCAAAGAGCTGACGGAGCTACTGCTCGACGCGCAGGACAAAGAGGCATGCTCGGAGGCCATCCGGCAGTTACACTCGGTCTCCATCCGCGTCAGACACGTGGCAATCGATCGTGACGAGTACCCTATCTTGTTCTTCTGGGCAGCAAACGTTAGCCACCGCTTCTTCGGACTTCTTGCGGCCCATAATCCTGTCGCATGCATCATTGCAGTACATTTCATCGCACTCTACGCTCAGTGTCGACCAGTCTGGTGGATCGTCAAATGGCCTCGTTGGGTCCTCTCGCATACTGAACAGCTACTTGCCGCTACACCGGACCTCCTTGAGTGGCTGCGATGGCCTCGCAAGGTCATCCACTCTGCGCCATCACACATTAACACGCCGTCGTCTTCGTGAACACGTTTTTGAGGACGGTATCTGGGACAAAAGCTTCGACATGCTCAATCCTCAAGTGGTATGAGAAATCCAATGTATAAAGCAGCGCGTATTTTGAGGCGATGCAAGGCGTGATTCATCATCGGCGTCCTGAAAGCACCGAACATCCGCTGCAAGGCCAGTCAGCCGCGCAGGCGGCATGGATGTTGGACTAACCACTTCCGGTATACACAACGGCATACGCAAGACCTCCTTGCTCACCAACATTTGTCCGGGACCGCTTATCTTGGGAGAGTACGGGCAGCTCCTCCCATATAAGAAGCCCACTGGCTACGCTCGTATGTTTTCGAACACAAGAACTCTTTCGTACTCCGCAAAATCGACAGCAATCTTATACCACCATGGCCGGCAGCTCGCACCATCCAGCTATGAACGACCCAAACGCCTATGTGCCGATGCGCTTCAATCCATCGCCTTCTGCCTCTCTTGCCGCCATCGTCGTCTTCGCATTGACGTCCCTACTTCACATACTCCAGCTGATCAGGAAGAGGACCTGGTACTTCATACCGCTTCTTGTCGGTGGCCTCGGTAAGTTCCAAACAGCAAGCCATTCACGACAATTCCTCTAATCATTCCTCCACAGTTGAGATATTCGGCTACATGGCCCGCACACTTCAGCATAACCACATCTGGGCCCGCGGTCCGTTAGTCGTACAAACCTTGTTCATCCTCGTCGCACCGGTATTCTTTACTGCGTCGATTTACATTGTGTTCGGACGCATCGTTCAGCTAGTGGATGGCGGCCGTTATTCTCTAGTTCAGACCAAGTGGCTCGTCAAGATATTCGTGTCTGCCGATGCACTCAGCTTCCTGATACAGGCGATAGGTAAGGCTTTCGACGGTCGACCTCATTACAAGCTAACGTTTATCACCAGGTGCCGGCATCTCCACCGAGCGCTCCTATCACTTGCTGCACACCGGTCAGCACATCGTCATTGCAGGTCTCCTGCTCCACCTAATCAGCTTCATCATCTTCCTCCTCATTGTCGCCACATTCCATTACCGCCTCGTCACCGACAAGCCAATTCGCAAACAGCTACCCTCTTCCGATTATACCAAGCAAGCGTCGATCACAACGCCGTGCACGCCTCTCAACAAACTGCCGTTCAATCGACACATGTTCAACATCTACTTTGTGAGCTTGCTCATACTCATCAGGGGCTTGGTCAAGGGTGTCGAGTACTTCCAAGGCAACTCGGGCGTTCTGCTAAAGCATGAAATCTTTTTCTATGGGCTCGATGCGTTCTTGATGATGATTCTCATGGTTGCGTTCAATGTCTTCCATCCTAGTGGTATCACCGCGGCGATCGAGAGGAAGAAGAGTGACGTTGAGGTCAGGGACAGATCCGGGTCTTAAGAGGCATCTGCCGCTCACGAGAATAATAAACATGTGGAGGAATGAGTTGGCGGAGTTAGAGATCAAGCAAGCAGCGACATATGAAGGATCAGCATGGTAGTGGCAATCGGGCTACATCACTCGGAAGCATTCCTATCTGGTCTCTCGAATGGCGACAATATCTATTGTATAGACAACCCTTAGACTTCATTCTGATAGTAATACACCTTTCCCTCAAACAACCTCCTCGCCGTCCTCGACACAACACACCTCTCCACCACCGCAAAAGACTCCGAGCTCGTCGCTGCAACATCCACCTCAATCGCGCCGCTCGAATGCGAGATACGCACAGTCTTACGATCAGGCATCAACGCAAAAGCCGAAGAGCTCTCGCTGTGTTCTGAAACGGGACTCGGCGTCCTCTCAGGCGTAGCCGGATCCCACATCGCACCATTCGAGGCCGCACGAAATGCCACCGTGCCGTCAATACACACCGCTGACGCCAAGCACGCCGCGCCTGTGAGTTGGAGACTTGGATGGGGTTTCCCCATGCTGAAGGCGAGGGCGTGAATGCTTGCAACATGCGGGTCATTAGCGTTTTCAGGCTTTGGCGCTGAAACGATGGCTAACTTTGGCGTCCCCCGGACTTTGGCGGCGGCATCTGTACTTGAAGCCAAACCCATCATCACTGCGCCGGCGCGCCGTATCGACTCCATATGCTCGAGGTAGCCCGTAGTATCTTTGGATGCCGTCTTGAGATATGGTGGCAGGCTAGTTTCATCCACGACTACGAATGGGTTGGCGGCGTCTATCAGTGTAGCTTGAACGGAGAAGCGTGTGCCGCTCCGTTCTTTCACGGTGATGATATCGCTGCGGTTTCCGGTGGGGAAGAGCTTTCCGGTCATGCTACCTGCAGGATCGACAAATGCTACTTTGACTTCGCTGCCGGTGCCCTTGACGCCGGGGATGGCGTAGTCGCCATCTTCTTGGAAGTCGCCGTAGTCATCCAGCTCGAGGGTCTCGATGATGATGCGTGATGTGTTGGTGTTGAATATGCGGACATCAACCTATGCAGATGTCAGTATGGAGAGAATAAAGGCGTTTCAAGGCGTTATTCACTGTTCGGTTGCCAGGACTTGCTCTTACGAGTCCTTCTTGCAGCGCAAATGGTCCTACACCGGAGCACATGTTGCCGCAATTCCCGCTAAGGTCCACTGCCGCTTGGCCAACAGCCACTTGAACGAATGTGTAATCAACATCTACGCCAGCCCGAGATGACGGCGATACAACAGCAACTTTTGACGTGGTCGAAGTCGCACCTCCAACGCCGTCGATTTGCCGGGCATCCGAACCTTGAGATCCCATGGCTGCGAGAAGTGGGCCTGCCCATGCTGCCTCTGACGCTGGTAGATGGTGTCGATGAATGAACAGACCTTTGGAAGTCCCAGCCCGCATGAGGACGGCTGGGAGACTGTTCCGTGTCCTCCGAGGGTGAAGGTCGTTGGTCATTGTGAAGTCGGGTATGTTGAAAGGGAGTCTTTGAGGCACAGAGATTGTGTCAATGGTGGATGGCTTTTGCGTATCAATACGGAATGATCGAGCCAATGTTCTAAGCATAAGCAAGAGTATAGGCTATGATGAATGTAGTGTCGTGCGTGGTACCGAGTGCTGTGCTCGGGTTCAAAAACTCCATTGTGAATGACAGCCAAGAGGGAGATATATCTCAGCAAAGTCAAGGTACTTCCCGTGGGTACCTGTATACTCTGGGCGTCCATATGGCGACGGGACCTCCACGGGGCAAAATCCGTATGCAATAGTAGCCCGGATGGGGTACTGAGTGGGTCTTCAGATCCCACGGGAAAAGAACCGAGGATTTGCCGCGGGAAAGATGTCGATTTTTGATTTCGAGCCGCGTGACGCTCATGAATCGGACCTCTGGCCAAAGTCAAACAACATGACTCGGGAATTCCAATTTCTCTGATCCCGCGGATCTGGAAATTCAAAGCGATGGACGCTACGTTTTCGCCACCTTCAGCTCTAGGACCAGGTGATGGTCACATGGCGTCCCACTCTAGAAAGCTGTCTGCGGCAGAGCCGTTGAAACCATAGAGGAGATCGTCCACGGAAATGGCCGCGTCCCCAAAGAATGGTTGCGGTCCTTGCTGCATCCAGCTCCCGTTGGCGTCGTACGGGAACGTGTTGACGTATTGTGGTTCACCAAGTAAAGATGCGCCCGAGGCATCGGTACCTGGGTGGGACCATTGCGAATGCATCGGAATGGTCGCGTCCGCTGAGTTGATGCGCGCGTTGGGCCCTTGCTGCGCCATCTGTGCCATCTCCTGCTCTCGTACAAAGCTCTGGATGATACCATCGATGTCCAGACTTTGTAGGCTAGGCTCACGTCCCATTGATCTGCCTGACGACTCATCGGGCGTACTGGTGGTGCTGCTACCACTCGCATCTCTTTCGATCTGAGTTTCGTCAAGGCTGTGGACCGTCACTCCCAGTCTCTTGATCAAGCTCTGCACAATAGCATTTGCGCGTCGTACAGCCCAGTTTGTTTCTTGGTTCTCGCGGAAGACAGCCAAGCACGTTTCCAGGCTGGAATGAGCGTGTGAGCCAGCTCCACGCTTAGCGGCAATACGCGCGTGGATTGTTGCGGCCTAGAGGTACGTGTACAAAGTCAGTGTATGTCTCACATGCAATTCGTACATGGAGTTCTGCTTACCACATAAGTGGCGTACGATATGAGGTACGGAGCTCGTCGCACGCTGAAGGCCTTGTCGTAGACTCTCAGAATCTGAACAATATCATCCGCAGCAGTGGCGCACGACATGAAGGAATTGACCGATATGGATCGGGCTGTGTTGTAAAGATGGCCATCGGCGACGAAAGGGCGATGTAGGAGGATCATGAGTACGTTGTACATAGCACTTACAAAAGTCAGTATGGTGTACGGCAGTGAGTGTTCAATGAGTCCCGAAGGTTGACACAGTAATTTATGAATCCGAGCAACCTCGTGTCATCAACTTACTGTAAGCTCAACACGTGCGGAGGAGGGGTTGTGGTCACCTTCCTCACATCGACAGCTAGGTGCTCTGGAAGGGAGCTATGCCAGGCTGTGAGCTTCTGATGAACACTCTCCAGCTTCGTTGATAGCTCCCCGGGGCTAGAGTCAAAGCTCCTTTCTGTGTATATGCTGCTGAGGATCTCGCCCAATATTACAGAGAGGTGACACAAGGATTTGAACGTCGAAATGCTGTAAGCTGGGGTTCCCGATGAAGCGATGCTTGACTGCGTGGAGTACGCAAACGGCGTCCAATGCTCGAGCTCTTCATAGGTATCCTGAAATTTGACTGGGACGAGGGTGTCTGACTCTTTGATACTGACAGGTCGGCCCTGGTACAGGCTCTGTATTTTATCAACCACTACTCTGAAATTAGTTGAGTACATTCAGGAACCGTTCAGGGCATTACCGAACGCGGCCCAGAAAACGCGCCTTCGAATCTCATAGTCTTCATCAGAGAACTTGCGGGCACTGGCAAGATCAACTGTATCCACGTGCATGCCCAAATCAATGATCATTCGGAACGCGAGTCCTGCGTACAGCCAGGCCGCGCTACGTTCGTCTCCCAAGGCAAAGAGCGAGTTGGTCATGACCAATAACGCCTGGATGGTCGTGATCTCGCTCTTATCTAAAGCTTCTCCGAGGAGCTCCCGGACCCTCTGACGGAATTGCCAACCAGCAGTGCGTACGTCGTCGGTCACCCTTCGGACGTTGTGCCGTGGGCTGAACTTGGACGCGCCGAAGTAGATCGCATTCAGCAAGAGTTTGGAGAAGTACGGACCATTACACGCCATATCGCGCATAAACGCAGGACGATAGGTGGTGAGGAACGAATGATGCTGCCTGTTCCAGTGAAGAGACAACAAATGCATGCCTAGTTCGGGCTCGACGCCGTCAAAATCCAGCTTCCCAAGACGAAAGTTGACATCTTCTAGTTGTCGTTGCCGGGCTGCTTCAGCTACCAGTCCTTTCTCGATCCATTCATCGGGCATCTTAGGGCGAGCTTCCACCACGGATCGCTCATGCGAGTTCTCATCGAACAGCGTGCTTGTACGGCCATGGTAACTGGAAGACCCATTTGCAGCCACGAAGATACGAGAAACGCTCTTGGGAGTGGGGTTGCTAGCAGCGTTATTCTGCGACTCGCCGCAACTCTCTCTTCGAGGAGTCTTCTCCGAGCGACGGCGTACGGGCTGCTGGCTTTCGTCGATAGGTTCATATCTACATGTCGCATCATGCGTCTTGCAGTTCGCACACATAGGCTTCTCTGCGCTGCATTTGATCTTCAACGATTCAGTGTCCGCTCACGTTAGATCTGAGTCTGCTTCGACGGACCTTGCGCCTTCTGCAGAACGTGCAGGCTTCCGTCGCCCGTCTGCGTTTCCGGCTTACCACGGGTGGAGGATGGTCGCTGCTGGCTGCCGGCGTAATGCTACTCTCTTCCATGGCAGATACTGACGGGAAGTTCGATGCATCCAGTCGGGATCGCATGGGTGGAGAAAGAAAGAGAAAGAGTTGCGGGCTTGCCGCGGGAAGAAGATACGTGCGACACGCTAGGTAAGAGTTGGCGTCGCGAGTCCCGAAAGCTGCCGTCTCTAGACCCGCACCCGAACGCCTACGAACGCTGCACATACTCACATCGTATATACTCAAGTCTTGGTAGACCCAGAATAATGGCAAACTACAATCCCCTTGTACCATCAGCACTTCACCCACGATGAGCGCGTTGGTTCCCGGTAACGCACGACCACTGGAACTATCGTCCAAACCCATGACAACGAAGCAGTCACGGGCAGCTCCTTCGGCCATCGTCTCTCTTGTAGCTGGAGCTGTGGCCGGAGGAGTTGAAGCAACAGCAACTTATCCATTCGAATTCGCGAAAACACGAGCCCAACTACAAGTCGGATCAGTCGGATCAAGAAATCCTTTCGCTGTTATCGCGCAGGTCACAAGGACAGATGGCATTGGAGCAGTCTACACCGGATGTTCTACCCTGATAATAGGCACTGCCTTCAAAGCTGGCGTTCGATTTCTATCTTTCGACTCCATTCGCAAACAGCTCGCAGATGAAAAGGGCGCGTTATCTCCGGCACGAGGCATATTGGCTGGTATGATGGCTGGTGCCGTGGAGAGCGTCGTTGCTGTAACGCCAACAGAGCGCATCAAAACTGCGGTCATCGACGACGCGAAAAGCGGCACTCACCGTTATAAAGGCGGTCTTCATGCCTCTCGAACCATCGTCCAGGAACATGGCCTTGCTGGATTATACCGTGGCTTGATATCAACCACGATGAAGCAGTCGGCCACATCTGCTGTTCGGATGGGCTCTTACAACGTTTTGAAGGAGTTTTCGCGACGCAAGAACCTACCACAGAACAGTGCTCTCACATTCGGAATGGGAGCTGTAGCTGGAACGATCACAGTGTATGCGACGCAACCGTTCGACACTATCAAGACAAAAGTAAGTTTGACCGTTCAAAATGAAGCTTCGGCCTGGAAAGTAACACTCTGTAGGCGCAAAGTGCTGCGGGAGCAAGTACACGAGAGGCATTCCGATCGGTACTACAGCAAGGCGGAGTACGAGGATTTTGGAGTGGCAGTACAATGCGATTAGGGCGGCTGGTATTCAGCGGTGGCATTGTGTTCACAGTGTATGAGAAGGTTGCGGCGCTTCTCACTGCTTCGTCTTGATGATACTTTCACGCATAGCACTTAGATTCTCCAATACCCATATCATGTATTATCATCAGACTCGAATGGCACATTCTCACCATAGTATTCACCATCATTTGCCGTTCCATCAGAGCCGATCTTCTCCACATGATGAATGAAAACAACCATATTCAAATCTCTTCGCCATCAGCTCTATATTCATGCCAACGACAACTCGCATGTTGCCAGCTACATTACGAATGGTTTCGGCGAAAAGACGAACATGCGCTGTGCGAAAGACCTGCGAAGCTGCACTGGAATCACAATGAACAGGTACAGCTGTCGCACTTTTGGCATGATTTCAATCTCTTCTCACCTTTGCTCGTGCTTGATCGCAAGTGTTGTACTTGTTTCACACTATATACACATGACTTTACATCCGAAAGTGTTCACTCCTTCGTAATGCTGAGCTGCGGATGTGGATAGCCAGAGATCTCGCAATCAAAATGCCGGGCCCCTCAACACCACTCCGCATCCCCAGCTTTCACCTCCACACTCTGCGTAACCAGCGTGTCAACCGAAGTGAAGGTTACCGTGACCATTCCCGGCTTGGCTTGACTTTGACTTGGAATCAGATCCCGTCCCGCGGGATGACCACTTTTTCCTCTTCACCACCATGCAAACCACCAGCCCGCGGGAGAACGCCAAGCAGCGACTTGGCAACTCCGCTGTGCTCCGTCACGAAGCGCACTTACGAACCCCAGGTCTTCGGCAACAATACCCAAATTTGTGGAACGAGTCTTCGCGTGGCTGTCAGCCGTCATCTTGGTTCGCTCATGATCTGGGGCCCCAGATGTGCCCCGCATTCTAGCGCGTACTTGAAGGTCCTGCCCAGAACACTTCGGCGGTGCAGCCACCAAAAGCGACCGAGAGCGCCATGTTTGAATATTCTGAACCAAAAGATCTATATAACGATGGCTCCAACTATGTTTGGAAGTTCATCAGCTGCCAACTCCTCCCCCATACTCCATTACCATCAAGTACCATCAGCAGCATCACAACCCCGGCGACATGGCGGACACCAACATTGTCAACGAGAAGATGGCCGGCTCCGAGTTCAAGGAGGTCGCCGTCGAGACCCAGCACCGCATCACTCCTCAACAGATCCAGGGCCGTTTTGAGCTGCTTCGAGATCTCAGCGAGGAGCAGATGACTAAATTAAACAAGCAATTGGTCAAGCGACTAGACTGGCGTCTGATGCCTTGCATTACACTCATGTTCCTCATGAAGTAAGTGAGCCCCAATCACAAGATTCGTGGCCCAAAGCTAATCTGTCCCAGCTACCTGGACCGAATAAACGTTTCCAACGCCAGATTGGCTGGTCTTCAAAAGGACCTTCACATGACGGATACGATATGGAACACGGGTATATCCACGTTCTACGTTGGCTATCTAATCGGCCAGTTGCCCGGAAACTTGTGGCTCGCCAAAGCGGATCCGAGGTGGCTTTTGCCGTCCATCATGATGGGATGGAGTATCGCGACGATTTGCATGCCTGCTATGACTAGCGGTGCTGGTTTCGCAGTCTGTCGATTCTTCATCGGTCTTGCTGAAGCGCCTTTCTTCCCCGGGATCACCCTCAGTAAGTTTACACCAACCTGAACTGACTCGGAGCTGTATCTGACTATTGGCAGTGACTTCCTCGTGGTATACCAAAGAGGAGAATCCAATGCGCATGGCCATATGGCACGCCGGTAACACCATGTCCAACATTCTTTCTGGTTTTCTTGCCGCTGGAATTTTGACCAACATGGATGAAGTTCTCGGTCTTCACTCGTGGCAGTGGTTCTTCAGTAAGTTTGTAATTCAAAAATACATATACGACGTGTATTAATACCTCTCATAGTCATCGAGGGTGCCGCTAGCATAGTCGTTGCCGCTGGAGCTTACTTCCTGCTTCCATCATGGCCACACAACACCAAGTGGCTCACCCCCGAAGAGTCCGAGATGGCTCAATACCGTGTCCAAGTATCCAACGGTGGTCTCGACGAGAACGTCGGTGGTACATGGGACGGTGTCAAGGACGCAGCCCGGGACCCATTCACATGGTACTTCTGCTTTATGCACTTCGCACTTGTCACCGCACAAAGCTTCAAGGACTTTTTGCCTTCCATCATGAACACGTTCGGCTTCGACAAACTCACCACATACCTCGTTCAAGCTCCTCCTTACGCCATCGCTTACGCCGCCGCTTGCGGCTTCGCATATACATCCGGCCGCTTCCAAGAATCATACTACCACATCATCATCCCCATCGTGTTCAGCGCCGTGGGCTGTGCAACGCTCATAGGAACATTAAACGTTGGCGCTCGTTATTTCGGATTGATCCTCTTAATCTCGGGTGAGGTTTTTTCCGCTTTCCACTTCGATTCCTTCACTAACCGCCTGTGTGCACTCTGTAGGAACATACTCTGGCCTCAATCTCCAGCTGTCCTGGGAAACCACTCTCGTTCCCGCACCAAGGTCCAAGAAAGCCGCGCTAATTGCCATTGCCAACTGCATCAGTCAGACGAGCCATTGGTTCAGCCCATACTTCTTCCCCACGTCGCAGGAGCCCTACTACCGTCTTGGTGGTGGCTTGATCTTGTTCGGCTGCCTTGCCACTGTTGTGGCTTCGTCGTTGGTATTGATGCGCGCAAAGAAATTGAACAAGAAGTTGGACGAGGCTGAGGGATGGTCTGAGCACTCTGGTGTTGAGCGCGGTTGGAGATATGTCTACTAGGGCATTTTCCGAGCTTCAGGGCGTTGACCGCGGATACTACGTTCGCCAGCAAGATATCGCTTGCAGAAAATGGCTTGCGATAGTGAATGATTTTATGACTTCTCTTGTATATATTGCGCCGCGCATGAATCAAAGCGATATTCTGTAAATCCCAAGCAATTCGTTCGCGAACTGGAAAAGCTTCTTGAATCACTGGGACATATCTCTCTCTCTCCAGCAGTGCGCACCAGCAGCTTTAACAACGAATCAAGAGCTAGGTATCACGAAGGGCTTCGTATTGTTTGAGCCGATTACATTGACGTTCAGTTTGTCCGGAAGGTTGACACATTAGTTACGACCACCATCGTACACCGCATGTCTTGGAGGCTCATTTCGTGACATCTCCCATTGTAACGGCACATCTGCTTTTTGTGGTTTTTTAGTGTGTGTGGCTTTACTGGCCGAGAGTTGTTGGAATGCTTGGTTGCCTTGTCTTGTGGTCGGCTGGCTCGGACTACAGCATACGATCTCGGGTCTGTTTCGATCCGATGCTTCTCGTGTCGCGCATCAGTGTTTGCGTAGAGGGCCTGCCATTACGCTCTGGATACATGCCCACGAGGGGTGGAAGAGTAGTACTCGGCTGCTCCGTCGTTTCTCAGGATACGTATTCCATCGACGCAACAAACGTTCCAGTACTGCACAAGACATAAGCCCGCTTACTAGAACCATTGATGTATCTACTCTCCGCCCATCTCACAACACTACTACCACAAAATATCCGAAAATGCCGTCCGAAGCACTTCCGTCCTCGTCTTCTGCATCTCAGGCGCAATGCCCACAAGATCCAATATCTCAAGACACTTCCGCGCATCTTCCTTCGCCAGCTGGAGCAGCGGATCTGATGACGGCGGCAAACCATTATGTGTAGGCGAAAGCGGTTGTTCTTGTTGGCCGAGTATGCGTGCCATGAGGAGCTTCGAAACTGTCAGTCTCGTACCTGCTAAAAGATGACAGTATACTTACCGCTTCCTCGAACGCACGATGTTGGAACACCCACCACACACTCGCATCTGTCCTGAGATACTCCCAAAAGTGGAAGAAAGCTTGTAATGCCATTCGCGCTGCTTCAAGTGCGCCTTTGACGTCTGGCGCCACGCCCTCGGCAACATTCTCGTCGGCTTGGATGGCCATAACGCAGTGCCAGAAATTGCTACGGAAAAACAGATTCTGCCGCAGGCCGCGGGAATTCATTTCCGCCATGGTGCGTATGGCCAGATCGTCAGGCGTAGTTAAGTCTTCTGGGAAGCTCTGGTGTAGGGTGTAGAACTCGTTGACCAGCTGTTCTTTGTGTTCAACAGAAGTTGTGAGTGGCGTGGCGAGTGAACGTGGTGTACACACGGTACGCGAAACGAGATTTGCCATGTGCCACATTGATCGGATGTATCTTCGATCTGACAGCTCGTAGGAAGGGTAGAGATCTTTGATGCTCGCAATGTTGCTAATACTCATTGGGTTGATGATAGTGTCTGTGGTGCCGTTGGATGAACTGCCGTTCGCAACGTAGTCGTCAAGCTCGTCGCCAAGAGACTCTGGCCGGATGTCGGAGAAGGTGGTGGTGGGTGGAAGCTTGAGTAGCACGGTAAGAAACGTGTCCTGGAAGAATATGGCCTGCCAAAGCTTCCGCCGTTGCTGCTTGTCGCTTCGTGAGCAGCGAGGTGCAATGGTGTCGGGATCACGATGCAAGCCCATGGCGTACGCTTGCCGAACGAGGACACCGCCGAACGCCCATGCGTCTGAGGCATGATTGTCATTCATGAGGAAGTGCCCGATGAGCACCATTGCTTGCAGTGTACGCACTGAAGCTCGGCTGAGATATGACGATAGTCGTAAAGCTTGCTGTGCTGCTGACACATAAAACTCTGCTATCTGGGCTCGTTCTGGGTTCGATGGCGTGTGGATGAATTGAGTACCCATGGCGTATACGACGAAGTGAAGAGCAACCAGGACCGGATCCGCGACTTGCTTCTCCTCTTGTGGCAAGGACCAGAATCGTTCATAGTCAGCATAGAAATTCCGTCTATGTACCATGGGGTAGACTGGATCGACACTTTCGAAGTACTTGTCGACTAGGATGTCGGCTTGCTCCTTGGCAGGTAGTACACCTACAACCTCACCAAGACCACCTCGACTGGTCCAGTAGTTGGCAAAAGGATGTTCGGAACCTAGCCCAAAGAAGGGTGCTGGAGTATGGTTGGAGTATGGGATATTCGAGAGCAAGAAAGGCGATGACCCAGAAGACGACAACGACACACTCCTATATTGATTTCTGATAGGCGTTGGCGGCGGTACCTGGTGAGTGGGTCAGCGACCAGGATCAAGTCTTAGCACATGGCTTCGCGAAACGCCCAATAAAGAGCCGAGCGAAGGTGGGCGAACGCGTGTTCGCAGGTACGGAAATAAGGTGTCTCTGTACCTGAGCGGGATGTTCGTTTTGTGGCTGCATGTCGTGTCTTTTGGTGCTCGGCTTAGATCGCCCACGCGGCACGCCAATTCTGTGTGAAAGCTTAGCGGATTGCCGATGTCGATGACGATGCAGGCGGGTGTCAGCTCACTTGTCGGACGAGGACGCGATTAGGTTCGCAATGTCTGAATATCTGCATGTCGACTGTCGCTTGATGCACGCAAGACAGTGAGGTCTGGTACGATCGCACTTTGCTTTCTCGTCAACCGTGTTCTTGTTCTGAAAGGTCGTAGTTGCGCGCCCCTCGGCGTCGCAGTCGTGCGACACTTCTCACGCGGAAGATGCACTCACCTTTGTCTTGCGCTCGACGCACTCTTCGCAGCTTAGAGTCGGCTTATTGCGCTTCTGCTTTTTCCGCAATGGTTGATCATGTCCTTGCGTGTTACTGCTGGAAGGGCTGGTGGAGGGATGATCCTGCTCCATGGCGCAATCGCACGCGCGCGCGGCGGTGCGCTTGTACCCGTACACTTGTCAGCGCTGCAAGTGTAGCGATGCGATCTTGGCTCGTGTCGCATGGATGTGAGGGCGTTGTGCGATTTGAGGTTCGGGAATAGAGAGACCTTATGCCCACAACCCCAGAACGTGGGGATGAAGCCAGCCACCGCTTGGCGAAGTCAAGCTAAAGGCCCAGAACGAGCCGTCCTTCATAGAGTCGGCCACTAGTATCGCGTCATGTTGAAGTGACCTTCCGCTCTACCGCCTTCCTAGGTATTTCGCATGAGAGTTAAGGTGCAAGTGAGCTATCGTACGTGACTGTTGCGCGTAACAGATGTCGTCATCATGAATAAGCGAGAACGGCATTGCGCGGCATGGTGAGGAAATGCGAAAGGATGGATGAGGGGCAAGGCCTGGCATTAGAAGTGAAAACACGGAGCAGATCATGTCAAAGTAGCAGGCACAACAAGAATGCACGGAATGAAGAACAGAGGCATGATGGTGGTTGACCGAAGGTCGATGATTTTCATTGATGTATTCAACCACTCTCAAGCTATACTTCATGCACCAAGGCCAGTGGAGCTGAGCTCTGCAGTGCCGACAACACCAGACAAGCCACATGATCCGCCAACAGAGTTCAGTGGGACAAAAATCCTTCACTGACAAAACCAAAACCCGACAGCTGCATCCAACAACTCAAACCACCAGAGATGCAAGCCCAAACGCGGTAAGAAGGGTGTGGAAAGTCGATGGTGTCGCATCACATGCAGTCCTTGAATTGACCTGACCCAGAAGGGCGCCATCAAGGACTGCATGTGAAGCTCGATCACATGCACTCAAGAATTGACCTGACCCGAGGGCGCCATCAAGAGTGCATGTGATGTCAGACGTAGGTGGAGGAAGAAGCGAGCGTATGCGGTGGGATCTCGCCCAAGGCATCTCTCGAGTTGACCTGACCCGAAGGCGCCGTCAAGAGATACCCTGGACTTCAATCGATTCGAGAGAGGGAAAGGCGCGGGAGACGTCGTGATGTGTGGTGGAGTTGGAATGCACTCTTTGAATCGTCCTGACTCGTAAGGGCGCCATCAAAGAGTGTGCATGGTTGAGGAGAAGGAAGGGGATGGTTGTTGTTGTCGATGTCGAGCCAACGCCATGGTGGTCAAGCAATGATGTGATGATGTGACGATGTGTTGAAGTTTTAATGTAATTACGTGATGATGTGTTGGTGTGATGATTGCTGAAGTGGTTGGCAAGGCGTGGTTGGCAAGGCGTGGCTGACATGCGACAGAGTGGTGAAGCCTAAGTGGTGTTAGTTTTTGTGAGATGGAGGATGGATGTCACATACCTTCAGTGAGGTGAAGGCGAAGTGTGACGAAGGTCGAAGCTCATGTGGTTGGTGAAGGTCGAATACCATGTTGATGTTGAGACCATGATCAAGGTCGAAGATGTCTTGGGTGAAGTGACGTTGGTGTTGTGATGAAGTGTGATCATGTTGGAAGATGTATGTTGAAGACCCAAGTGAAGACTGAAGTGAAGACCGATGTAAAGACATGATGAGAGGAAGGCCTGAAGAAAGTAGACCTCATGTTGGAATGAGCAAAAGACCGAAATGTGTGAAGTTGAGAATTCAGTGAAGTGGAGCAAAAAACATGGAGCAGGTCGAGCCTGGGCCAGTTGACATATGCGACTCTCACGCCGAAGCGCTAAGAATTCCTCGTGACGTCCATTTCAAGCAATATAAGCGAGCTCGGTCAATTATCGGGAGCCTGTGCGTAGGCAGAAAGGCAAGGTGAAGGTGGAAAATGGACAAATGCCGGAGGAAAAGTCTGTTCAGAACGTTGGGGCAGGCCTGCCGCGGGGTAAATTTGCGAATGGAGGGAGGATTCGATGGCTCCGCGCGCTGGGAGAAAAGTTGAGGTTGCGCACGTGATTGGGCATTCATCGCGTATCTGGGTAAGGAATTTGGCTGAACATGGGTGGTGTTCATGCTCCGTTGAGCACCAGCTGGTATTGGAGCCTTTCTTGATCATGCGTGTGTGTTGCAAGCCTTGGGAGCTCATGTTGCGCGCGTCGCGTTGTCGCCGCGCACAAAAGACCGCTTTCATATTGGCCAGAACGCCATTGGGTACCAATCAACAAGATGACTGGTGAACGCCATGAAGTGAGGATCTTGGGCCGTCTGTGATTAATTGCGTGTCAGGTGTTGCAGTGCTTCGTGACGGGCGCGCAAGCTTTCAATTCACAGAGATGGACACACACCGAATTCTGTGCAGCGCCTGCTCAATACCATCACGTCCCTCCAATCTCACGCCGGCCGTGCTCGTTACACACTGTCCAACAAGCTCACGTCGCCTCACGCCACCTCACTCGCAGTTCTGGCACTGTTATGCGGGCCGCAAGGCCCATTTGCCAACCACGAGAACGCCCACTGTCAGCTCACAGACCAACAGCTCAACTCGCAACCGACATATCGTGCCGCGCGAGGCTCGCAAATCCACAGGCCGCGCCAGCTACATGCGCAATCGAAACACGTCCACGGCAGTTCGTTGTTACGGTGACCTGGCTCACCTCACTGCCCGACTGACTGCCTTCAGCAGCCTGCTTTCCGCAGCTCTCGTCGTTCAGCATCACCTCCACCCAGAACTTCGACGTCAAAACCAGGCAACAGCGACAGCGCTCATGTAATCGATCGACCGCTACAAGACCTCCTCATTACGGCGTCGCCCACACGCAGCTTCATACTAGCGACCAAAGCCAGACGGAAAACCACCGTATCATTGATAGAGCGAGAGAAGATAATACAGGCTCAGCCGTGACACTACGTAAATAGAGCGGAATGTGGAATGGGTATGCTACAAAAAAAAGACGTACGGAACAAGGCCGTAACGCTCGCTCGCTCCCGAGACCGTATAAACGCAATATGCAATCTAGAATGTACCCCAAGCACTTTCACCGTCCGCGCAACCCATCTTTTCCTCTCGTAAGTGTAGATCAAGTATAATGCCTCATCGCATCCCTATACCCTTTCCCGCCTCTCATATCATCCTCGAAAGCCTCAGCAACCTCCAGCACGCGCTTAACATGCTCCATGCTAAACACCGCTTCTTCCGCCAGCGCAATAGACTGGCTCGTCTTAACCGTATTCTTGATCTAATCTCAACGTTAGCACCAATTTTTATCGTAGCACATTGTTTCGCGATTTCTTCTTACCTGTCGCCCATTCATATTCCGCTTACTCAGCTCCTCGAAATCCGCATCCGCAAACGTCTTCGCCATAACTACACCGCCTTTCTCTTTCTCCAGCCTCGCCATCTCTTCTACTTTGCCTACGTGGTGCTGCCAGATCTTCTTGCGCGCTTTGCTTTGTAGATTCTCGTACCTGATACCCATGTGTATGCGGCTCTGGAACGCCTCGTCGAATGTCTCGACGCGGTTCGTCGTTAGGAAGAGAATACCTTGGTAGTACTCCGTAAGACGCAAGAAGACCGAGACGAGGCTGTTGCGGTGAATGTCGTGCGGTTGCCGCGCCTCGAGGAAAACGTCTGCTTCGTCGAGCAAGAGTATGGCGCCCCAGCTGTGCGTGATGTCCATTATGCGGTTGAGATCTTGCTCGAGGGAGCGCGAGTTTGTGCCTAGTTCGCCTGCGGACACGGCGTAGAGTGGGCACTTGAGGTACTCAGCGATGGACTCGCCGGTCAGAGTTTTGCCAACACCGGGTGGGCCGTGCAAGACGACGTTGAGGCCCTTGCCTTTTCCTTGGATCACGTCGTCGATGGTCTTAGCGGCGTTGAAGCGGTGCGATGAGACGAGGCCTTTGAGGTTCTGCTTGATGCGATCTGGCAGAACGAGGGAGTCGAAGGCTTCCGGGTTCCATTTGATGTCCTGGACTCCGGCGAGGGAGAATTCAAGCCAGTGTTTCTCGGAGAAAGCGAAGCCTAGAACTACAGGTGAAGCGATGAGGAGTTCTTCCTCGGTGAAGACGTGGCATTTGTTGTCCGTGTCGTCTTCCACGCCATCGATCTTAGCTTCGGGGTGGGCGCCGGACTCTTGGTCGATGACGCTTTGCGGGACTTTGATGGGCCATTTCTTGCCCTTTTGGTCTTTCCACATGACCATGCGCATCTTGTCTTTCTCGGTGTCGGAGCCTTCTTCGGAGTCTTCGCAGCAGCAGTTGTCGGATTCGTCGCCAGAACCTTCCTCGTCTTGGTCCAGCTCGTCGTGCTTGATGTACGAGAGCTGGTAGTTGGGGTTGATGCGACGGAAGATTGCAGGGTCGACCATGACGCGGCCGCTGATGTTGAAGCGGATGACGCTGGTCTTGTGCTTCATGTACGCGATGCCCTTTTGTAGGCGGTAGCTCATACCCTGTAGAGCGACAAATTTCATGCCTCGCTGAATAAGCTGCTTGCGAATGCCCTGGCACAATGTTAGCAAAGTAAAAGAAAGCGCTGAAAACGCCCGTGCGGCTGTGTTAGAAAAGACTACTCACCTCCGGGTCCTTGTGATACTCCAACGGATACGCCGCCAGACTCGTAATCTTCTTGTGTCCTTTGAATGCCTGAATCTGCACCTGATGATCACCTAGTCCAAACGACTTGCCATCGTACTCCAGATATTTGCCATCCACAACCAGTGACTTAGCCTGCGTAAGCCAGCTCTCATACTCGTAGTTAGATTCCACCCTGAAGCACCGGGGATCGTCCTTGTTGCCGTACGTCGGCGTAAAAGCAATAGTGTTCGGCTTGAACAGGGCCCAAACGAGATCAAAAGTGATGGTGCCGGCCTTGAGCATTGGCTTCAGTGCTTTGCGTACAGAAGTGTAGTCCTCATCGAGGAACTTGAGCAGCAGCTTGCACTGCGCGACTTGCTGGGTGATAAGCTTCTTGGCCTTGGACTTACGCGCCTTCCTGATTTTTGGCTTTAGCTCCGTCTTGACGTAGGACTTGATCTCGCGATAGTAGTGGAATAGAGTGTGTGGGTCAACTTGTGGCGTGTCTTCAACGAGGCTGATCGACTTGCACTCCTTGAAGATCTCCTGAAGACAGTTCCGCAGGACCTTGGACTTGATGTCGACCTGCGTTTCCTGGTACTTGCCCTCCCAATTGAGGCGACGCCGCACGGTGAAGACGCAATCGAACTCGTCTTTGGCGTCCTTATTGCTTTCGACGAGTTTCCAGTCCCGGATCTTCATGTCAAAGACATGATCTACACGCTTGAACTCGAGCGCATTCTTCTTGACTGGCTTTTCGAGCGTGATTGCAACGGCCGATGCGGAAGCAGCGCTCTGCTGTAACTTCAAGCTTCGGAGAATATTGGTCACCTTCACGACTTGAGTATCGATGTCGTCGCCTGCAACTGGCGGTTCTAAGGGTGCAGCGGGTGGGACTGGCGCGTTGTCGGCGGCAGGTTCACCTTCTTCCGATGAAGAAATGTCGAGTGTCTTCGACTTCTTGCCCTTACGCTTGGCCTTGGCCTTTGTTCGCTTGCTTTTCGGCTTCTCGTCTTCAGAGCTTGATGAGCTGCTAGAAGAAGTAGTGATATCCGAGTCGCTATCATCGCTGGGTGTATCGACCTTCTTGCTCTTCTTCTTCGCGGCCTTGGCTTTGAGAGCCTTGCGGCGACTCTTCTTGTCTTCGACTTCAGACTCTGAGTTAGACTCTGACGAGCTATCGGAACTTGTGTCGTCACTGGTCGAGTCGTACTTCTTGCTCTTCTTCTTGCTCTTGGTCTTTGCTTTCTGCTTCTTTTTGGCTGCGGCGCGTTTGGTAGAGATTTTCTGCTTGCGCTGGCGGCTCGTCTTTGCGTCCTCCTCGCTGGTCTCAGAGTCGCTGTCGCTTTCCGCATCACTGCTGTCTGACGCAGAACTCTCCTCGACCTTCCGCTTGGATTTCTTCAGTGACCGCTTGGTCTTCTTGCCAACCCGTGGCTTTGTCGAGGTGACTACTTTGATCTGGACATTCTCGTTGGGTGGTGTAGGGACTGGTGTTTCTTCGCCATCCAGTAGCTGCGTCTCTTCGACTACTTGAGATTCGACGCTATCCTGCGCAGACTCCATCTTTGATGTGTCCCGCAAGGTGAGCTCGTCCGGCTCCGATGCTATTGACGGCGTTGGAACAATGACCGGTGACGAAGATGAAGTGTCTGATAGCTTCTGTTGTTTAGCTGTGTGTGAGATTGTCGCCTTCTTGGTGTTTTGGTCGTTCATGGATCACAACTGTAGGGGGCAATTTGGTTGTGTGGAAGATACGTGCTATTGATCGACCGTTTAGCGGAAGCGTGATATAGACCGTGGTGAGAGACTTGACGATACCAAGCTGGAGAAAGGTAAAGGCGCCCTCACGCACCTTTTTATCCGCGATAGCAAACGAAGAGCCGCATCTGCTGCCTAGCTTGAGCTCGGCTGGATATCGTCTGCAGTACGAATGCACAAACAGCTCACTCACCCAGCTCTAGCCTATCCCAAGCTCCACCTTGTATCTCGACGCGGTCAGATTTCTACCCCGCAATGCGATTCGTGGCGGCAGCAGGTAAACCCTGCGCCTGCCTTCGCCGGTGGCTTTGGTGTTGCGAGTAGCACAAGGCTGAACTTGTGAGACGACCTACCACAATCTAGAGCCCCCACCTATCATTATATTAGTCTTGCTCTTGATGGTTGGGGCCGTACATACCGGGTGTCAGCTACTCGAGCCGAGTCTGCTGCCTAACTCCTCACCACCCTTCAAACGTCTACAGAACTCGCTCGGTCAGGCTGGGTCGTATGAGCCGTTCGCATGAGGCTGGGGTGATTCGACACAACCGGTGAAGGATGGCCCAATGCGAATGCAGCTTGTTGCTCAGCCTTCTCAGCCTCGTCGACGGTTGCGCAGTTGCCACACGGTGCTCGCGCAATGGAACTCCGACGCTTGCAATGTCGCAATAGGAGTTTATTCCCTATTTGAACCTGTGTAAAGGAAAGTCATGTTGCTGACTGTGGGTGCCGGTCTTTATACAGGCGCGACTGTTTGGTGGCGTCGACACGCAGATGCAGCATGCCATGGGGATTCCGGCGCATCTTCGACGCTGTCGCATGTCATGCTCCGTTGACACTGCAGGTGGGTTTGTGTTCCCAAGACGCTGTCGAGTATGCATCCGGATCGTTCGTGTATCGAAGCTATTGGCCAGCTAGTGATGTAAGCAATCAAGCGCGCGACCAATCTCACCGCCCGAGGCCTGCAACAAGAGAAGCAGTTCAATCGTCCGCCTCACTTCAACCATCGTCGTGCTACGCCTGTACGATGCGATGCCGGAATACAGGTTCATGGTGACAGAATATGTGTTACTCCAACAGCAGGTGGTATATCTAAGTAAAGCAACCCAAAGAGCTCCCATGAGACCCAGCAGCATACATACTGCGTCCGGCAGAATCCCATGCGCCTCAAGTGTCAACGCCACGCCACGCCAATGCATGTTGCACCATGCATCATGTATAGAGGCACGTCGCGTGCACCGCTCCTATACGCTGTACTAAGCGCCGACCTCGCTTCCGATCTTGCATGCATGTTGGCTTCACTTTCCTCGAGTCCTCGCTGCCGTGCACGGAGGATCTTGTATCTTCTCAGTCACCACCAATTGCGTTCAGTGTCCTAAGGGTTGACACAGTAGATACGAGCACTTTCGTATGCACCCGTAAGAAGCGACGCCAGTATCATGAGTTCGGCTTCCTCTTTGCCATGTGGCCCAGCGCGTGCTCTTTCATGTTCTTCATCTCTGACTCCGGCCGGCCATCTGGCAGCTCGCTAGTGGATGGAGCACCCGAGACGTGATATTTCAGGTTCTGCACGATACCTGCGACGCTGTCTCCGCTCGTGTGCGACCCAGTTGTGCCAGTATCATGTTCGCGCGATCTTCCATCGACATTAGCGTCCGAGCCGTCAACTTGGCTTGGCAGCAGGGTTCCTTCCGAACCGCCTCCGCTCCCACTGGCTGCCGTGCTGGTCCTGGTGCTCATCGGTCCATGAATCTTTTGCTCACCATTTGGACCATGCGCGCGTACGGCTGCTGTGTCGCTGTCATCACTATCTTTCCTGCCTGGAGCGCTGACTATGTTTGGCTTCTTCTCGTTCTGGCTGCGAACGCTGTTCGCTTTGCTGAGGTTCGACTGCGAATTCTCGGGACTTGCAGTGCGGAGACCCAAGTCTTTACCTTCGCCTGGCTCAACACCTTTTGCGCCGTGCCAGTCTGCTGGACTGGACTGCTTCACCTCTTCGCCTTCGCCTGGCTCTGTAATGATTACGCCCGGTCGTCCCTCGTCCGCGGTCAGCGCTCGCCACACTACTGCGATTCGCTCAAAGGCCTGTGTGCCTTTCCGCGACGAGCCTTTTATGCCGTCCATGGCATCCCACGAGATTTGGAACATGCCTGACTCGTCCGCTTTGCCGACTTGCTCGGGGCCGTTGCCCTCGAAGTATGCGTTGAACCATACGTGAGCAACGGCAGTGACCATAGTGAGGTCAAATGCTGCGTTGTTTCGACGTTCGACGTCAATATTGATGTCGTTGGTAGGGAGGACTACGCGATTTGTGGGACGAAAGACGACGTCGCCGGTGCCGAGTTGTAGGCTTTCTCCAGACACCTTTCTTGAGGCAGACGCTCCATCGAGGCTTGCTTTCTGGGCTTCCTTGTCCAGCGAGGATGTGCTAGCGTTCTTTGAGCCCTCTACGCTCTTGGAGTCCTTCTTGCCTCCACCACTACCGAAGCCGTTCTTGTACAAGACTTCCTGCACTGCTTGCGCCATACCTGTGGTCTTGACTTCGCCACGCACAACCTCTCGCTCGTCTCTGGTGAAGGTGTGAAAGCTCTTGATGACCTTGCCGTCTTCCACGAAGCCCTCGATCTGTATCTTGACGCCGTCTCTGAGGCCCCAACAGTGCACCTCCATGATCTCCACCTGTCTCTCCACGTACAGCTTGCCGTGCTTTGCCCAGCGGTCGACATAGCCGATCCACCGCAGCTGACTAGGTATACTAACTCCCTTGCCCATGTTCGGTCGCATGCGCCGCTCGGTGAAGCGGTTGAGCGCCTTCTGGATCGTCCAGCCCTCCTCGCTGATGAGGTAGCTGCAACTGGCTGTCCCTGATCGCCCCTTCCCGGCTTTGCAGTGCACCACGACAACCCTGTTTCTGTTCGCGTGCAGCCAGTTGCGCATGCTAGCCATGATGTTCGGTATCAGCGCGAAGGGTGGCGGATGGTGGTCGGGAAATGGATAGTGGTATACGCGGCCGTACACCTCTGAGTCTGGATAGCCCGTCCCTTCTGCGCGGAACTCCCATATTGCCCAGTCGTCGCCATGTTTCGAGTCGAGGAACTTGACGAGCGAGTCGAGCGGGTTGCGGTATGCGCGCTGCGGGTATGTGCCGCTGGGCCCAGACGTTGCGATGACTGAAGCTGATCAGCATGCGACCAATACACATGGCCGTGTGAAGTTTGTACTGTTGTCTGTTACATAGCAGAGATCGAGGCCGGCTTCAGCGTGCCTGGCGCGTGGCCCGGCTACTATCTGGCGCAATAACGAGGCCTGGCTTGTGTCAATTTGAACTCCACCGTGGGCATACAGATAAAGAGCATACCATCAACAGCAGCTGTCTAACAAGGATGCAGTATCTACTTCGGAGGTATTGCGCATGGCGATCGTCAAGATGTGGATGCACATTGCAAGACTGAATGGACCCTACGTCACCCAGCCGCGCTAATCTAGCAGTGCCAAGATCGCCCTGCATTTTGAGAGATGAGACTTGATCTCGGTCCAACTTTCCCAGTGGACTCACGCGACGACGACGCGAAGCTCAGATTTTAGACATGTTTTGAATACTTGCAGCCACCGACATAGTGAGCATCTGTGGCCCCTCCCGCCTTGTTTTCGAGATGTCGCTGATAGGCTGCTGGAAGAGTGCTTTATCATTGTAGGCCATCCAAGCGAGCTGGAAAATGTTCGTGTGCACTTCACAATCATCACTCAAGATGCACTTACAGTCCGCATTATTATTCTGTGCAGCGGCCGTACAGTGCATGTGTTGGTATTCATTTCATCAAGAAGCTTGGCCGAGGAAAGAGACGGAGTGTTTGGTATAATCGCAAGTGAGATTATCTATTGCCCTCCTTCATTGCCAGCCGCTTTCATTCGCTTCCATTTGCCTTCATGAAGCTAATCTCCGAATCGCCATATTACCTCCTCCTCCAGGATAGTCGACTCCATATCGATCTATGCGAATTTTGACGGCGGAGCATGCTCACTCGTATTCTCTATGTTGGAGTCAGTAAGCAGGCTTGGGAGACCGAAAAGAAGATCTACATTACCTCTGTTATCTCAGCCTCCAGCTCCATCAGTTCGTGCTCCAGCTCACGCGCCTCACGCCGTTTCTGCCGCTCATCCCGAAATTGCAGTACCCCAACGAGCAATGACAGCAGTGCAATCAGCACGGCTACACCTGCTATCACAGTTCCGGGAAGCTCTTGTGTGTCTCTGACATCGAGGTCGGTGATGGCAGGAGAGATGATTGAGGGTACTGGCGTGTTGGTCGAAGTCGCGTAAGGACGCACAACGTCTTCGACTATACGAGGTACTGGCATGACTGTAGGCGCCTGGAACTCGTCTTCGGCGGGTATGCAACCGTGGACTTCGTCGCGGCTGCGAGGTTGGTGATGCTGGCCTTGAAGAAAGAGTTGCTGATGGTGCGAAGATCAACTTGTTAGTAAAGAGGAGGAAGAGATTGTGGGCGAAACCAAGAAGGAATAGTTGGGGAAGTTCAAGGTTTT
>Ga0265780_10001085_pt1 | contig 39651 bp, 35 predicted proteins | sample P1T30metagenome_FD_192432 | JGI IMG/M metagenome (GOLD analysis project Ga0265780, IMG submission 192432) | Plant litter microbial communities from East Loma Ridge, Irvine, California - P1 T30 | ecosystem: Environmental > Terrestrial > Plant litter > Unclassified | place: USA: California...
ACCGCTGGTGAGTCCCACGGACCCGAACTGATCGCGATGCTCGAGGGTCTCCCCGCGGGCGTGCCGGTGTCGTTCGAGTCCATCCGCGCCGACCTCGCGCGGCGGAAGCTCGGGTACGGCCGGGGATCGCGGATGAAGTTCGAGCAGGACGAGCTGCACGTCTCCGGCGGTGTCCGCCACGGGTACTCCCTCGGCAGTCCGATCGCGATCCGCATCGGCAACACCGAGTGGCCGAAGTGGGTCGAGGTGATGAGCCCGGAGCCCGTCGAGGCGACCGAGATGTCCCGCGGCCGCAGCGCCCCGCTGACCCGCCCGCGGCCGGGCCACGCCGACCTCGTCGGCATGCAGAAGTACGGCTTCGACGAGGCCCGACCGATCCTCGAGCGTGCGTCCGCGCGCGAGACCGCGGCCCGCGTCGCCCTCGGCGCCGTCGCCAAGGCGTTCCTCGCCGAACTCGGCATCCGCTCGGTGGCCCACACGCTGCAGGTCGGGACGGTGCGCGTCCCGGACGGCACCGCCCTGCCCCTGCCGGACGACGTCGACCGGCTCGACGACGACCAGCTGCGCTGCTTCGACGCCGAGACGTCGGCGCGCATGGTGACGGAGGTCGAAGCGGCGAAGAAGGACGGCGACACCCTCGGCGGCGTCGTCGAGGTGCTCTTCTACGGCGTCCCGCCCGGGCTCGGTTCGCACGTCCAGTGGGACCGGAGGCTCGACGCCCGGCTCGCCGCCGCGATCATGGGCATCCAGGCCATCAAGGGGGTCGAGGTCGGGGACGGCTTCGCCACCGCCGCACGCCGGGGCTCCGAGGCGCACGACGAGCTGTACCGCGAGGACGGTGAGATCGTCCGCACCACCGATCGTGCCGGCGGCACCGAGGGCGGCATGTCGACCGGGACGGTCCTGCGGGTCCGCGCCGGCATGAAGCCGATCGCGACGGTCCCGCACGCCCTGCACACCATCGACGTCACCACCGGCGAGGACGCGTCCGCGCACCACCAGCGCTCGGACGTCTGCGCGGTACCGGCAGCCGGCGTCGTCGCCGAGGCGATGGTCGCGCTCGTGCTCGCCGACGCCGTGCTCGAGAAGTTCGGCGGCGACAGCGTCGTCGAGACCAAGCGCAACCTCGAGGCCTACCTCGCGTCGATCCCGGAGACGCTGCGCTCCCGCCGGACCGACGCCACCGAACACTCCACGGCCTGGTGAACGGGCCCGGAGCGACGTCGTCCGTGCCGGTCGTCGTGATCGGTCCGATGGGGGCCGGCAAGTCGAGCGTGGGGAAGCGGGTCGCCAAGGCCCTCGGCGTGCCGTTCACCGACACGGACCGGGTGATCGCGCGCGAGCACGGTCCCATCCCGGGCATCTTCGCGGACCGGGGCGAGCCGGCGTTCCGTGAACTCGAGGCGCAGGCGGTGCGTGACGCCGTCGCCACCGGAGGGGTGGTCGCCGTCGGCGGCGGGGCCGTGACGCACGCGGACACGCGGCAGGCGATGGCCGGTTCGCGCGTGGTGCTGCTGACGGTCTCGCCCGAGGCCGTCGCGGACCGCATCGCCGGGAGCGACCGCCCGCTGCTCGCGCAGGGCGGCATCGACGCCTGGCAGACCATCATGGACGAGCGCGCGGCGACCTACGCCGAGCTCGCGCACGCCGTGTTCGACACGTCCCGCCGTCCGATGTCCCACGTCGTCGACGACGTGGTGGCCTGGGTGCGGGGCGACCAGGGAACCACGACCGAAGGAGCACCGTGACCGAGTCGATCCTGCCCGCCGGCACCACCGAGATCCGCGTCGGCGGCGAGGACGGCTACGTCGTGGCGGTCGGGAACGACCTGCTCGGCGCCGTCCCCGGGCTGCTCGGACCCCGCGTGGCGAAGGTGCTCATCGTGCACGCCCCGACGCTCGGCGCCCGTGCGAACGAGCTGCGCGCCCTGCTCGTCGAGGCCGGGCTCGAGGCGCTCATCGCCGAGGTGCCGGACGCCGAGGGCGCGAAGCGCGTCGAGGTCGCCGCCTTCTGCTGGCAGGTCATGGGGCAGTCGGACTTCACGCGCACGGACGCCGTGATCGGCCTCGGCGGCGGCGCCGTCACCGACCTCGCCGGGTTCGTCGCCGCGACGTGGCTGCGGGGCGTGCCGTACGTCGCGATCCCGACGAGCGTGCTCGGCATGGTCGACGCGAGCGTCGGCGGCAAGACCGGGATCAACACCAACGAGGGCAAGAACCTCGTCGGCGCGTTCTTCCCGCCGCGAGCCGTCGTCGCCGACCTCGACCTGGTCCGCACCCTGCCGCGCAACGAGATCCTCACCGGGTTCGCCGAGATCGTGAAGGCCGGGTTCATCGCCGTGCCGGAGATCCTCGACATCGTGGAGGCGGACGTCGACCGGGTCACCGACCCGACGACGCCGGAGTTCCGGCGGGTGATCGAGCTCGCGATCGAGCTCAAGGCGCAGGTCGTGTCCGACGACTTCACCGAGCAGGGCCGCCGGGAGATCCTCAACTACGGGCACACGCTCGGCCACGCCATCGAGCACGCCGAGCGGTACCAGTGGCGGCACGGTGCGGCGGTCGCGGTCGGCATGGTGTTCGCCGCCGAGCTCGCACGGCTCACCGGTCACCTCGACGATGCCACGGTGGACCGGCACCGTTCGATCCTGGAGTCGCTCGAGCTCCCGACCACGTACGGGATCGGGCGCTGGGAGGGGCTGCTCGCCACCATGCGTCGGGACAAGAAGGCCCGAGCGGGGATGCTCCGGTTCATCATCCTGGACGGTGTGGGCAAGCCGGTGACGCTCGAAGGTCCCGAGGACCACCTGCTCTTCACGGCGTACCAGGAGGTCGGGGTCTAGCCGACGGCGTCAGCGCAGGACCCGCCACGTCCGACGCCACCACCACTTCACGTGCATGGACACCGTGATGGTGTTCGTCCGGCGGAACTCCATCCATTCTGCGAGGGTCGCGCCGTTCATGAAGGCGACCCGGGCGTCCGGGTCGACCGGCACCTCGATCGGTCGGCGTCTCAGCAATCCGGGTCCTCGTTCCTCTCGTGGTCCTCCGTCGTCGGCACGGCGGTGCCCCGTCCGCGCGCGGTGTGCGGGGAGGCGATCTGCGCGGCGAGTTCCCGGTCGTCCTTCGGAGCCCACCGTAGGTCGCGCATGCTGAGGAGCACAGTCCTCGAGATGTCGTATGGCGGGTCGTCCGGCGCGACGTCCACGGCCCACGTGATGCGGGTCCAGGCGTGCGTCCGATCGCTGGACTGGCGCGCGCGGCGTGCGGCGCTCCAACTCATGACGGCGGCGAACACCGCCGCAGCCGCCGCGATCACCGCTCCGATCAATGCCGTCACCATGAGCCGAGCCTGGCCGTTCGGACGCTCGCCGGCGGCTCGGCCGGGCCGACCTGTGGAAGCCGCACCGAGCCTCCCGGCTGTGGAGGAGGGACCGGCGGTCCCAGGCCGGGGGAGCACACTGGTCCGGTGCCCACACCGCCCCGTCTGAGCGACCTCGCCGGCTCGCCGGCGACCGATGCCGGGAGCCTCCGGTCCCGCGGCCGCCGCTTCACCGAGCTGCTCGGCATCGCGCGTCGGCACGAGCTGCTCCCATTCCGACGCCTCGACTTCTCGCGCGACCCCGGGACCGCGTCCCTGCGAGCCCGTCAGGCGGAGCACCTCCGGATGGCGCTCGAGGAGGCCGGCGGCGGCTTCGTGAAGATGGGCCAACTGCTCTCGACGCGGGACGACCTGCTGCCTGACGAGTGGACCGAGGGACTCGCGCACCTGCAGCGCAGCGTCACCCCGGCCCCGGCGGACCAGGTCGCCGCGGTGCTCGAGGCCGAGCTCGGCGCCCCGGTCGAACGGGTGTTCCGGATGTTCGACCCGGAGCCGGTCGCCGCGGCCTCGATCGCGCAGGTGCACCGTGCGACGCTCCACGGCGGGACCGTGGTCGCCGTCAAGGTGCAGCGACCGGGCATCGACGCGGCCGTCCGTCGCGACGTGGACATCGCGCTGCGGGTCGTGCGCTTCCTCGCGCGGACCAGCGTCGAGGCCCGGCAGGTCGGCGTCGTGGACGTGGCGCAGCAGTACGCCGACGACCTCGTCCGCCAGGTGGACTTCACGGCGGAGATGCGGAACCTCGCGGCGCTCCGGTCGGCCCAGGCCCGCAGTGCGCGGCCGGACGAGGTCGTGTTCCCCGAGCCGCACCGCGAGCTGTCCGGTCGGCGGGTGATGGTCATGGAGTTCCTCGAGGGGGAGACCCTCAGCGCCCTGCGGGCGAGACGGTCGGACCAGGACCTCGACACCCCGATGCGGGCGCTCCTCGACGCGTTCCTCCGGCAGGTGGTCTTCGACGGGGTCTACCACGCGGACCTGCACCCCGGGAACGTCGTCCTGCTGCCGGACGGCCGGCCGGCGCTCATCGACTTCGGCTCCGTCGGGCGGCTCGACCCCGGGCTCCGCGAGACGGTGCAGGACCTGCTCGCCGGGTACATCCAGGACGACACCGCCCGCATCGCCGACGCCGTCCTCAGGATGGCTCCCGTCCGCGACCCGGAGGACGAGGGCGACCTGCGCCGTGACATCGCGGCGTTCGTCGCCGACGAGCTCGGACCGGGAGCCAGGATCGGCGTGGAGACCGTGGACGACGCGGTCGCCGTGTTCGGCCGCTACCGCTTGAAGCCGCCGCCGGACTTCGTCGCCGCGGCCCGCGCGCTCGCGATCTTCGAGGGCACGCTCCGCACGCTCGCGCCCTCGTTCGACCTGCTCGACGAGTCCCGCGGCCTCGCCCGCCGCCAGATCCGCGACCAGTTGCGGCCCCGAGCGGTGCGCGACGTCGCGGTCCGCGAGCTGTTCGGACTCGTGTCCACGGCACGGCGGCTCCCGCGCCGCATCGACCGCATCGGCGAGGCGATCGAGACCGGACGGCTGTCGGTGAACATCCGGCTGTTCTCCGACCGGCGCGACCGGCGCACGCTCGCCGGGGTCATCCGCCGCGTGCTCCTGGTGCTGCTCGGCGCCGGCTCCGGGGTGCTGTCGATCGTCTACCTCGCGCTGCCGGCGCGTCCGACGGCGGTCATCTCCACCGGGACCGCGGGAGCGGTGCTCGGCGGTGCGGCGATCGTGCTCCTCGGCTGGGCGGCCGTCGACGCGGCCCTGGCACGGCGACGCGAGTGAGCGCGGTGGGCGTGGGCGCGGGCGGACCCTCGCCGCCCGCGAGGCGGCGGGGGTGAGCGCGTCGGCTACACTCGTCCGGGGCGTCCAGCGCCCCGAGCGGACCCGCTCCGCCAGACCTGCACACACCACCACGAACGGGACATCGAAGACTCATGGCCAGTACCACTGACATCAAGAACGGCGCCGTTCTCATCATCGACGGGCAGCTCTGGTCGGTCGTCGAGTTCCAGCACGTCAAGCCGGGCAAGGGCGGCGCCTTCGTCCGCACCAAGCTGAAGAACGTCGTCTCCGGCAAGGTCGTCGACCGCACCTTCAACGCCGGTGCGAAGATCGACACCGCGACCGTCGACCGCCGCGACTACCAGTACCTGTACCAGGACGGCGAGTCCTACGTCTTCATGGACACTGACACCTACGACCAGGTCCCGGTCTCCGAGACCGTCGTCGGCGACGCCAAGAACTACCTGCTCGAGTCCGCCATGGTCACCATCGCGATGAACGAGGGGAACCCGCTCTACATCGAGCTCCCGACCTCGATCGTCACCGAGGTCGAGACCGAGCCGGGCCTGCAGGGCGACCGCTCGTCCGGCGGCACGAAGGACGCGACCATCATCGCGACCGGTCACCGGATCCAGGTCCCGCTGTACCTCGAGAACGGCACCACGGTGAAGATCGACACGCGCGACGGCAGCTTCCTCGGCCGCGTCAACTCCTAGGGCGCCGACCGCATGAGTGCTCGTTCGAAGGCCCGCAAGCGCGCCCTCGACATGCTGTACGTGGCGGAGGTCCGCGACCTGCCGGTCGCGGACGTCCTCGCCACCGAGACGGTCCGACACCTGGACCAGCCCGAGCGCGCCTCGAGCTGGGATTACGCCCGGCAGATCGTCACCGGCGTCGACGACGACCGCTCGGCGATCGACGCCGTGATCGTCGAGCACGCGCAGGGGTGGTCCATCGCCCGCATGCCCGTGCTCGACCGCTGCATCCTGCGGATGGGCGTGTGGGAGCTCCGGTACAACCCGGAGGTCCCCGACGCCGTCGCGATCGCCGAGGCCGTCGAGCTCGCCCAGTCGCTGTCCACCGACGACTCCGCCGGCTTCGTGAACGGCGTCCTGGGCGCCGTGGCCGGAGGCCGCGCGCCAGCCGACCGGACCGGCGAGCAGGGTGCCGCACCGTCCGGTCGGACGGTCGCAGGGGACCAGGAGTCCGAGTAGGGTTGACCACGTCAGCGTCCTTTAAGTCCGTCCGGTGAGGCGGGGAAGGAGGTCGGCGTGGGCACCAGAACGGTCCTGCAACAGCCCGACATCACGCGTGCTCTGACACGCATCGCGCACGAGATCCTCGAGGCCAACCACGGCGCCTCGGACCTCCTGCTGCTGGGCATCCCCACGCGGGGTGCCGTCCTGGCCGAGCGGCTCGACCGCATCCTGGCCGACATCGAACCAGAGTGGTCCGCCGACGCTCGTCCCGGCGCCGACGGGCGGACCGGTTCCGGTCGCGTCGGCACCCTCGACGTGACGATGCACCGGGACGACCTCGGCCACGGCATCGGCCGCGCCCCGCACCGGACGACGATCCCGGCGAGCGGCATCGACGGCAGGGTCGTGGTGCTCGTCGACGACGTCCTCTACTCCGGTCGGACGGTCCGCGCCGCGCTCGACGCCCTACAGGGCATCGGGCGTCCCCGGGCGGTCCGGCTCGCCGTCCTCGTCGACCGGGGCCACCGGGAGCTGCCGATCCGTGCGGACCACGTCGGCAAGAACCTGCCGACGGCGTCCGACGAGCGGGTCACGCTGCGCCTGACCGAGACGGACGGCAGTGACGAGGTCGTCATCGAACAGCGTATGACGCAGGACCCCCGCGAGACGCAGGACCCCCGCGAGCCGCAGGACCCCCGCGAGCCGCAGGACCCCCGCGAGACGCAGGGGGCCGACGCGTGAAGCACCTCCTCTCCACCGCCGACCTGTCCCGCGACGAGGCGATCCGCATCCTCGACGTCGCCGAGGAGATGGCCGAGGTGAACACCCGCGAGGTCCGGAAGCTCCCGGCCCTGCGCGGCAAGACGGTCGTGAACCTCTTCTTCGAGGACTCGACGCGCACCCGCATCTCGTTCGAGGCCGCCGCGAAGCGCCTCTCCGCCGACGTGATCAACTTCGCCGCGAAGGGGTCGAGCGTCTCGAAGGGCGAGTCGCTGAAGGACACCGTGCAGACCCTCGGCGCGATGGGCATCGACGGCATCGTGATGCGGCACCCCGCGTCGGGCGCACCGCGGGTGCTCGCCGAGGCTGACTGGATCGACGTCCCCGTGGTGAACGCGGGCGACGGCACGCACGAGCACCCCACGCAGGCGCTGCTCGACGCCTTCACGATGCGCCGCCGGCTGCACGGCGTCGCGAGCCGCGGCGCGGGCCTCGACGGCGTCCGCGTCCTCATCGTCGGCGACGTCCTGCACAGCCGTGTCGCGCGGAGCAACGCCTGGCTGCTCCGGACCCTGGGCGCCGAGGTGACCTTCGCCGCCCCGCCGACGCTGCTGCCCGCGGTGGACCGGCCGTTCGGCGCCGCGGTGCACCACGACCTCGACGTCGCCCTGGCCGAGGATCCGGACGTCGTCATGCTCCTCCGCATCCAGCAGGAGCGCATGAACGACGCATTCTTCCCGAACCCGCGCGAGTACACCCGGCACTTCGGCCTGACGGCGGCGCGCACGGCCCGGCTGTCGGACCGCACGCTGATCATGCACCCGGGGCCGATGAACCGCGGGCTGGAGATCGCCGGCGTCGCCGCCGACGACCCCCGCTCGACCGTCGTCGAGCAGGTCGCGAACGGCGTCTCGGTCCGCATGGCCGTCCTGTACCTCGCGCTGACCGGCGAGCACGAACCGAAGGAGTCCGTCGCATGACCGCCCACCTCATCCGCGGCGCGCAGCTGGTCGACGGCACGCGTGCCGACATCCGCCTGGAGGCGCGGCGCATCACCGCGGTCGGGTCCGGTCTCGACGCGGCCGGCGCCACGGTCGTGGACGCGGACGGCCTGATCGCCCTCCCCGGTCTCGTGGACCTCCACACCCACCTGCGCGAGCCCGGCCACGAGGAGTCCGAGACCGTCCTCACCGGTTCGCGTGCCGCCGCCGCCGGCGGCTTCACCGCCGTGAACGCGATGGCGAACTCGTCGCCGGTCGCCGACACCGCGGGCGTCGTCGAGCAGGTGCAGGCGCTCGGCCACGACGCCGGGTACGTGACGGTCCGGCCGATCGGCGCCGTCTCGCAGGGGCTGCAGGGCACGCACCTGTCCGAGATCGGCGCGATGGCGACGTCGCGCGCGAAGGTCCGGGTGTTCTCGGACGACGGCTCGTGCGTGTCGGACCCGCTCCTCATGCGCCGGGCGCTGGAGTACATCAAGGGCTTCGGGGGCGTGCTCGCGCAGCACGCCCAGGAACCGCGGTTGACCGTCGGCGCGCAGATGAACGAGGGCCGGCTGTCGTCGGAGCTCGGGCTCGCGGGCTGGCCGGCGGTCGCGGAAGAGGCGATCATCGCCCGCGACGTCCTGCTCGCCGACCACGTCGGGGCCCGGCTGCACGTCTGCCACGTCTCGACCGCCGGCAGCGTCGAGGTGATCCGGTGGGCGAAGTCCCGCGGGATCGACGTGACCGCCGAGGTGACGCCGCACCACCTCGTGCTCACCGAGGACCTCATCGCCGGGGTCGACGGTGCGCCCGGGTACGACGCCCGGTACAAGGTGAACCCGCCGCTGCGCTCGCGTGAGGACGTCGACGCCCTGCGCGCCGCCCTCGCCGACGGCACCATCGACATCGTCGCCACCGACCACGCCCCGCACACCGCCGAGGCGAAGTGCTGCGAGTGGCCGGCCGCCGCGAACGGCATGGTCGGGCTCGAGTCCGCGCTGAGCGTCGTCCACGCCGCCGTGGTCGAGGACGGTCGGCTCGACTGGGCCGACGTCGCCCGCGTGCTGTCCGAGGCGCCGGCGCGCATCGGGCAGGTCGAGGGTCACGGGCAGGGGATCGTCGCGGGCGCCCCGGCCGAGGTCACGCTGTACGACCCGGCCGCCGTGCGGGAGTTCTCGGTCGACGACCTCGCCGGCCAGTCGCAGAACTCGCCCTACCTGGGCATGCGCCTGCCGGGACGGGTCGTCGCGACGTTCCACCAGGGGTACCCGACGCTCCTCGACGGCGCCCTGGTCGACGCGGAAACGGTCGCCGCGCACGCGGCGGCGGCACGGACGGCGACCGCATGAGCCCGGCGGTGGACCGGTGAGCGGCGACGCGCTGCGCTGGCTGACCGGGGGAGTCGTCCTCCTCCTGGTGGCCGCGCTGTTCGTCGCGATGGCACGCACCTGGCGGACGCGGGCCCGACGGCAGGCGGACACCGTGCCTCCCGTCCCGGTGCCGGCCGACCCGGGACCGACGGCCGGATCGTGGGACGGGTTCACCGTCGCGACGACCCGCGCCGACCAGCCGCTCGAGCGGATCACGGCGGGCGGACTCGGGTTCCGGGGACGCGGCGGCGTGACCGTCCACGACGCCGGGGTGGTCCTGCACCACGCCGGCGCCGACGACCGCTGGATCGCCGCGGCCGACGTCCGCGGGGCCGACCGGGCCACCGCGGCCATCGACCGGGTGGTCGAACCGGGGGGACTGGTCCGTCTGCGATGGACGGCGACCGGCGCCGCAGGTGCGACGGACCTCGACACCTACTTCCGGTTCCCGGAGGGCGACCGAGCAGCGCTCGACGCCCTGCAGGGACTGACGACGAAGCACGAACACCCGCACACCGCGGGCGAAGGGACGAACTGATGACACGCGAACGGGCCGTACTGGTCCTCGAGGACGGCACCCGCTACGACGGATGGGCCTACGGCGCCCGAGGCCGATCCCTGGGAGAGGTCGTCTTCGCCACCGGCATGACCGGCTACCAGGAGACGCTCACCGACCCGTCCTACGCCGGGCAGATCGTGGTGCAGACCGCGCCGCACATCGGCAACACGGGCGTGAACGACGAGGACCCCGAGTCCCGCCGCATCTGGGTCGCCGGCTACGTCGTCCGCGACCCCAGCCGCACGGTGTCGAACCACCGGGCCACCGCGTCGCTCGACGAGCACCTGGTGCGCGACGGCATCGTCGGCATCTCCGGGATCGACACCCGGGCGCTGACCCGCCGGATCCGCGACGCCGGTGCGATGAAGGGCGGCGTGTTCAGCGGCGCCGACGCCTCGCTGGACGCCGCCGAGCAGGAGCGCCTGGTGCGGGAGCAGGCCGGCATGGCCGGCGCGAGCTTCTCGTCGATCGTGTCCACGCCGGAGACCTACGTCGTCCCCGCGGTCGGCGAGCAGATCGGCAGGCTCGCCGTGCTCGACCTCGGCGTCAAGGCGTCGACCACCCGCTACCTGTCGGAGCGCGGCTTCGAGGTGCACGTGGTGCCGCAGGACATCACCGCCGCGGAGCTGACGGCGCTCGACCCGGACGCGCTCTTCTACTCGAACGGCCCCGGCGACCCGGCCGCGAGCGACGCCCAGGTGTCGCTGCTGCAGGAGTCGCTGAAGACCGGACGTCCGTTCTTCGGCATCTGCTTCGGCAACCAGCTCCTCGGCCGTGCGCTCGGCTTCGGCACCTACAAGCTGCCGTTCGGTCACCGCGGCATCAACCAGCCGGTGCTCGACACCACCACCGGCAGGGTCGAGATCACGAGCCAGAACCACGGCTTCGCGGTCGACGCCCCGCTCGGCGAGGTGCTCGAGTCGCCCGCCGGGTTCGGCCGCGTCGAGGTCTCGCACTACTCCCTGAACGACCAGGTGGTCGAGGGCCTGCGCGCGCTCGACGTCCCCGCGTTCAGCGTGCAGTACCACCCGGAGGCGGCGGCCGGCCCGCACGACTCCATGTACCTCTTCGACCGGTTCGCGGACATGGTGCGGGAGCGCCGTGCCGGCCAGCCCCTCGACCCCGCGACCGCCGACGCGACCACCCCGGCCGCCGACATCACCAAGGAAGCCAACTGATGCCGAAGCGCGCAGACATCACCTCCGTCCTCGTCATCGGCTCCGGCCCGATCGTCATCGGGCAGGCCGCCGAGTTCGACTACTCCGGCACCCAGGCGTGCCGCGTCCTCCGCTCCGAGGGCGTCCGCGTGATCCTCGTCAACCCGAACCCGGCGACGATCATGACCGACCCGGACTTCGCCGACGCGACCTACATCGAGCCGATCACGAGCGCGTCGCTCGAGGAGATCATCAAGATCGAGCGGCCCGACGCCGTGCTGCCGACGCTCGGCGGCCAGACCGCGCTGAACGCGGCGATCAAGCTCGACGCCGAGGGCATCCTGGCGAAGTACGACGTCGAGCTCATCGGCGCGAAGGTCGACGCGATCCAGCGCGGCGAGGACCGGCAGCTGTTCAAGGAGCTCGTGCTCGAGTCCGGCGCCGACGTGGCCCGCAGTCACATCGCGCACACGCTCGAAGAAGCCAAGGAGTACGCCGCCGACCTCGGGTACCCGCTCGTCGTGCGCCCGTCCTTCACGATGGGTGGCCTCGGCTCCGGCTTCGCCTACAACGAGGAGGAGCTCGTCCGCTTCGTGGGCGACGGCCTGCAGTCCAGCCCGACCACCGAGGTGCTCCTCGAGGAGTCGATCCTCGGCTGGAAGGAGTACGAGCTCGAGCTCATGCGGGACAACCACGACAACACCGTGGTGATCTGCTCGATCGAGAACGTCGACCCGGTCGGCGTGCACACCGGCGACTCGATCACCGTCGCCCCGGCGCTGACGCTGACCGACCGCGAGTACCAGAACATGCGGAACATCGGCATCGACATCATCCGACGCGTCGGGGTCGACACCGGCGGCTGCAACATCCAGTTCGCCGTCGACCCGTCGAACGGGCGTCTGATCGTCATCGAGATGAACCCGCGCGTCTCCCGCTCGTCCGCGCTCGCGTCGAAGGCGACGGGCTTCCCGATCGCGAAGATCGCCGCGAAGCTCGCGATCGGGTACCGCCTCGACGAGATCGAGAACGACATCACCCGGGTCACCCCGGCGAGCTTCGAGCCGACGCTCGACTACGTCGTCGTGAAGACCCCGCGTTTCGCGTTCGAGAAGTTCCCGGCCGCCGACGCCACGCTCACCACGACCATGAAGAGCGTCGGCGAGGCGATGGCCATCGGCCGCAACTACGCCACCGCGCTGCAGAAGTCGCTCCGTTCGCTCGAGAAGCGCGGCTCGTCGTTCCACTGGGACACCCCGGCGGCCGAGCTCGACAAGGACGCGCTGCTCGAGAAGGCGAAGACGCCGACCGACGGCCGCATCGTCACCGTGCAGCAGGCCCTCGTCGCCGGCGCCACCGCGGACGAGGTGTTCGAGGCCACGAAGATCGACCCGTGGTTCATCGACCAGATCGTCCTCATCAACGAGGTCGCGGCCGAGGTCGCCGCTGCGGAGACGCTCGACGCCGACACCCTGCGCTGGGCGAAGGAGCACGGCTTCAGCGACGCGCAGATCGCCTCGCTGCGGGGCATCTCCGAGCAGGAGGCCCGTGACGTCCGGCACCAGCACGGCATCCGCCCGGTGTTCAAGACCGTCGACACCTGCGCCGGCGAGTTCCCCGCGCTCACGCCGTACCACTACTCGTCGTACGACTCCGAGACCGAGGTCGCCCCGAGCGACCGCAGGAAGGTCGTCATCCTCGGCTCCGGCCCGAACCGCATTGGCCAGGGCGTCGAGTTCGACTACTCCTGCGTGCACGCGTCCTTCGCGCTCAGCGACGCCGGGTTCGAGACGATCATGATCAACTGCAACCCGGAGACGGTGAGCACGGACTACGACACCTCGGACCGGCTCTACTTCGAGCCGCTGACCGCCGAGGACGTCCTCGAGGTCATCGAGGCCGAGGCCGCGTCCGGTGAGCTCGTCGGCGTCGTCGTGCAGCTCGGCGGGCAGACCGCGCTGGGCCTCGCGAAGCCGCTCGAGGCGGCGGGGATCCCGATCCTCGGCACCTCCCCGACGGCGATCGACTCCGCCGAGGAGCGCGGGCAGTTCGCCGCGATCCTCGAGCAGGCCGGTCTGCTCGCGCCGCGGAACGGCACCGCCCACGACCTCGCGAGCGCGACCGCGGTCGCGGAGGAGATCGGCTACCCGGTCCTCGTCCGCCCGTCCTTCGTGCTCGGCGGCCGCGGCATGGAGATCGTCTACGACCCCGCCGCCCTCGCGGACTACTTCGACCGGATGGCCGACCAGGCGATCATCGGCCCGGACCTCCCGCTGCTGGTCGACCGGTTCCTCGACGACGCGGTGGAGATCGACGTGGACGCCCTCTTCGACGGGGAGCGGCTGTACGTCGGCGGGATCATGGAGCACATCGAGGAGGCCGGCATCCACTCCGGCGACTCGGCGTGCACGCTCCCGCCGGTCGGACTCGGCAAGGCGGAGATCCGCGGCGTCGTCGAGGCGACCGAGCGGATCGCCCGGGGCATCGGCGTCCGCGGTCTGCTCAACGTGCAGTTCGCCATCGGCGCCGGCGTCCTCTACGTCCTCGAGGCGAACCCGCGCGCCAGCCGCACCGTCCCGTTCGTGTCGAAGGCGCTCGGCATCCCGCTCGCCAAGGCGGCCTCGCGCATCATGACCGGCACCTCGATCGACGCGCTCGTCGCCGAGGGCCTGCTGCCCGAGCGCGACGGCTCCTCGGTGCCCGCCCAGGCGCCGGTCGCCGTCAAGGAGGCCGTGCTGCCCTTCCGCCGCTTCCGCACCCATGACGGCCAGGTCGTCGACTCGGTGCTCAGCCCCGAGATGCGCTCGACGGGCGAGGTGATGGGCATCGACCGCGACTTCCCGCGGGCGTTCCTCAAGTCGCAGGACGCCGCGTACGGCGGTCTGCCGACGAGCGGCACCGTCTTCGTGAGCGTCGCCGACACCGACAAGCGCCAGGTCGTCCTGCCGGTCCACCGTCTGCAGCAGCTCGGCTTCACGATCACCGCGACCGAGGGCACCGCCGAGGTGCTCCGCCGCAACGGCATCGAGGTCACGCTCGTCGGCAAGTACAGCGAGTGCGGCGAGAGCGTCGTCGACCTGCTCGCCCGCGACGAGGTCGACATCGTCATCAACACGCCGTCCGGCGCCGCCGGTCGTGCCGACGGCTACGAGATCCGTGCGGCCACCGTCGCCGCGGACAAGCCGCTCTTCACGACGATCGCGCAGCTCGGCGCGGCGGTCGCGGCGATCGAGACGATCGGCACGGCCCACTCGGTGCGCAGTCTGCAGGACTACGCGCTCGAGCGCGCGACCTGGTGAGCGACCAGCGGACGGGAGGCACGGCCTCCTTCGGCGTCCGGCTCGCCGCCGCCATGGCGGACCGGTCGCCCCTGTGCGTCGGCATCGACCCCCACGCCGCCACCCTGGCGGCGTGGGGGCTCGGCCGCGACGAGGCCGGGCTGACCGCCTTCGGCGCGACCCTGGTCGACGCGGCCGCCGGTCGTGCCGCGATCGTCAAGCCGCAGATCGCCTTCTTCGAGGCGGCGGGGGTGGCGGGCTACCGCGCGCTCGACGCGACGATCCGTCGCGCACGCGATGCGGGCCTCCTGGTCGTAGCCGACGTCAAGCGGGGCGACATCGGATCGACCGGGGACGACTACGCGCTCGCGTGGCTGGACCGTGACGGACCGTTCGCGGCGGACGCGATGACGGTGTCGCCGTACCTCGGGTACGGCTCGCTGTCCGGCACCGTCGAGGTCGCTCGGCGCAACGCCGCCGGCGTCTTCGTGCTCGCCGCGACCAGCAACCCGGAGGCGCGGGTGCTGCAGACGGCCGTGCTCGCCGAGGGCCCGCGTGCGGGGCGGTCCGTGGCGGCCGGTATCGTCTTGGACGTGGCAGACGACAACCGCACCGCGGCCGAGCGCGCACGCGTGGCGTCCGGGCAGCGCCCACGGGACGTGGCAGACGACAACCGGAGCAGCGGCGACCAGCCCCTCGGTGACGTCGGGCTCGTGCTCGGCGCCACCCTCGACCTCGACGACTTCGGCATCTCTGCCGAGGCGATCGGCACCGCCCCGGTGCTGGCGCCGGGCTTCGGCGCGCAGGGCGCCCGCATCGAGGACCTCCGCGCGCTGTACGGCGCGCGCGCCGAGCAGGTGCTCGTGAACGAGTCCCGCGGCCTGCTCACGGACGGCCCGGACGGCGTCGCGTCGCTCGTGGCCGACCGCGCCGACCGCATCCGCGCGGCGCTGGGGGCCGTGGCGTGACGGACGAGACCCCCTCGTCGCCCGACCGCGGCGACCTGCCCGCGCACCGCACCCCGCCCGAGGTGGACCGTGTCGCCGCCGCCCGCGCCGCCGTCGCCGCTCGACGGGCGCGGGCCGCGGTCAAGGCACAGGTCGCCTCGGGGGAACGTTCGGCGCTCGAGGTCGCACGCACCGCCTGGTCGGACGCCGAGGCACCGGCCGAGAAGTCCATGCGGGTGCGCGACCTGCTGACGAGCCTGCCCGGCATCGGTCCCGCCCGGGCCGACGCGGTGATGGGCGAGCTGCGGATCGCGCCCTCGAAGCGTCTCGGCGGGATCGGGACACGGCAGCGGGCCGCACTGGCGGACTGGCTGGCCGCGCGGGGTCGGAAGCGCGCGGCGTCGAAGCTCGTCGTGCTCGCCGGACCGACCGCGGTCGGCAAGGGCACCGTGAGCGCCTACATCCGCGAGCACTTCCCGGACGTGAACCTCAGCGTGTCCGCGACGACCCGGAAGCCGCGCCCGGGCGAGGTCGACGGCGTGCACTACTACTTCGTCGACGACGCCGAGTTCGACCGGATGATCCGGGACCGCGAACTCCTCGAGTGGGCGACGGTGCACAACTCGTACCGGTACGGCACGCCGCGGCCGCCGATCGACCGGGCGCTCGACGCCGGCGACAAGGTGATGCTCGAGATCGACCTGCAGGGCGCCCGCCAGGTCCGGGACGCCATGCCGGAGGCGGTGCTCGTGTTCCTGCTGCCGCCGACGTGGGAGGAGCTCGTCCGCCGTCTCATCGGGCGCGGCACCGAGTCGCCCGAGGAGCAGGCCCGTCGCCTCGACACGGCGAAGGTCGAGCTGGCCGCGCAGGACGAGTTCGACGTGCGGATCGTGAACTCCGATGTCAGCACGGCCGCACACGAGGTCGTAGACTTGTTCTCTGCGCCCTGAGCGGCGCTCCCGCTTCCCGCGCACCCGCGCGGTCCGCCGCCCGACGACCGAGGAGAACCCCATGGCCAACCCCCAGGGCATCATCGACCCGCCCATCGACGACCTGCTCGCCAAGGTGGAGTCGAAGTACGCGCTCGTGATCTTCGCGTCCAAGCGTGCGCGTCAGATCAACGACTACTACGCCGACCTGCACGAGGGCTCGCTCTTCGACAACGTGGGCCCGCTGGTCGACTCGACCATCGACGACAAGCCGCTGTCCGTCGCTCTGCACGAGATCAACGAGGACAAGCTCACCGTCACCAAGCAGCAGCAGCCCACCGACTGACCGCGGTGACAAGCACCACACTGCGCCTGTTCACGTCCGAGTCGGTCACCGAGGGGCACCCGGACAAGATCTGCGACCAGATCTCGGACACGATCCTCGACGCGCTGCTCACGGTCGACCCGCACGCTCGCGTCGCGGTCGAGACCATGGTCACCACCGGTCTCGTCCACGTCGCGGGCGAGGTCACGACGTCCGGCTACGTCGAGATCCCGAAGCTCGTCCGCGACGTCATCACGGGCATCGGCTACGACTCGTCCGAGGTGTCGTTCGACGGCCGCACCTGCGGCGTCGAGGTCTCCATCGGCGCACAGTCGCCGGACATCGCCCAGGGCGTCGACGAGTCGCTCGACAGCCGCTCCGGCGCCGGGGTCGACCCGCTCGACCGACAGGGCGCCGGCGACCAGGGCATCATGTTCGGGTTCGCCACGAACGAGACGCCCGAGTACATGCCCGTCGCGATCTGGCTCGCGCACCGTCTCGCGGAGCGTCTCGCCGAGGTCCGCAAGACCGGCCTGCTCGACTTCCTCCGCCCGGACGGCAAGACGCAGGTCACGGTCGGGTACGACGGCGTCGTGCCGAAGACCGTCGAGACCGTCGTGCTCTCCACGCAGCACTCGCCGGCGGTCACGCTCGACGAACTCACCGCGCAGATCACCGAGCACGTGATCCGGCCCGTCCTCGACCTCGTCGACCTCGACTCGTCGCACGTCGACGTCATCGTCAACCCGACCGGCCGCTTCGAGATCGGCGGCCCGCAGGGCGACGCCGGGCTCACCGGACGCAAGGTCATCGTCGACACGTACGGCGGTGCCTCCCGGCACGGCGGCGGTGCGTTCAGCGGCAAGGACCCGTCGAAGGTCGACCGCTCGGCCGCGTACGCCCTCCGCTGGGTCGCGAAGAACGCCGTCGCGGCGGGCCTCGCCGACCGGCTCGAGGTGCAGGTCGCGTACGCGATCGGCCGGGCGAAGCCCGTCGGGCTCTACGTCGAGTCGTTCGGCACGGGGCACGTGGACGACGCCACGATCGAGGCGGCGATCCTGCAGGTGTTCGACCTGCGACCGGCCGCGATCATCCGCGACCTCGACCTGCTCAAGCCGCGGTACGCGCAGACCGCCGCCTACGGGCACTTCGGCCGCGAGCTCCCGGGCTTCACCTGGGAGCAGCTGGACCGCGTCGAGGACCTCCGCGCCGCCGCAGGACTCGTCGCAGCCACCGTCTGAGGCACGGTGTGACCACCGTCGCGCGCGTCGTCCTCGACTCGCCGCTCCCGCAGTTGGACCGCCTGTTCGACTACCGGGTGCCGGCCGAGCTCGAGGACGACTGCGTGCCGGGGGTCCGGGTGAAGGTGCCGCTCCGGTCGGGTGCGCGCATGTCCGACGCCTACGTCGTCGAGCTCGTCGCCGAGGCCGACTGGCCGGGGGAGCTGAGCGCGGTCGAGCAGGTCGTGTCGCCGGTCCCGGTCCTCGCGCCGGAGATCTGGCGGCTCGCGCGCGCCGTCGCGGACCGCGCGGCCGGGGTCGCCTCGGACGTCCTGCGACTCGCGGTCCCGACCCGCCAGGTCCGCGCCGAGAAGGCGTGGCTCGCGCGGGACACGTCGTGGTCGCCGCCGCCGGTGACCGCCCCGCCCGTCACGGGGTACGCCGAGGGCGTCCTGGAGGCGCTGGTCGCCGACCACGGGCGGGCCGCGGTCGCCGCCGTTCCCCACCCGGTCGCGCTCGCGCCGTCCGGGCAGGTCCCGCGCGGCGCGTCCGACGACCCCGCCGAGCCCGCCGCGTCCGCCGAGCCCGTCGCGTCGCCCGAGCCGGTCGCGTCCGCCGAGCCGGTCTGGGTCCCGGGCTGGGCGGCCACCGTCGCGCAGGCCGCCGCGCACGCGATCGCCGCCGAGCAGTCCGTCGTGGTCGCCGTGCCGGACTTCCGCGACGTGTCGGACGTCGAGCGCGCCCTCCTCGCGGTGCTCCCGCCCGAGCGCGTCGTCCGGTTCGACGCGAAGCAGACGAACGGGCAGCGGGCGAAGGCGCTCCTGCAGGCCCGCACGCACCCGGTGGTGGCGATCGGCAACCGTGCGGCGGTGTACGCCCCCGCCGCGGACCTCGGGCTCATCGTGATGTGGGACGACGGCGACGCGTCGTTCGTCGAGCCGCGGGCCCCGTACGTGCACGCCCGCGACGTCGCACTCGTCCGGGCGTCACAGTCCGGTGCCGCGCTGCTCTTCCTGTCGCACGCCAGGAGCACCGACGTGCAGCGGCTCGTCGAGCTGCAGTGGCTGCAGGAGGTCGCCCCGCACCGGGTGCCGACCCCGAGGGTGATCCCGACGGTGCAGCAGGTCGGCGCCGAGGGCTACGCCGCGCAGGCGCGGATCCCGAGCACCGCGTGGCGTGCCGCGCGCGAGTCGAGCCAGCACGGTCCGGTGCTCGTCCAGGTCGCCAGCCCCGGTTTCGGCACCGGGCTGGTGTGCGCCGAGTGCGGGGAGCGCGCGCACTGCCGGGTCTGCGGCGGACCGCTCGGGCAACCGCACCGCGGTGCGACGCCGCAGTGCCGGTTCTGCGGCGCGCTCGCTGTCGGCTTCCGCTGCCCGACCTGCGGGAACGGCAAGGTCAAGCCGGTCGGCCAGGGCGCGCAACGCACCGCCGACGAGCTGGGGCGGGCGTTCCCGGGCACGCGGATCGTCGTCGCCGACGGCTCCCGGCCCCTCGACGAGGTGCCCGCCCGGCCCGCGGTCGTCGTGGCGACGCGCGGTGCCGAGCCGTCCGTGCCCGGCGGGTACGCCTGCGTGCTGCTGCTCGACGGGGAGCGCATGCTCGCCCGTGAGGGCCTGCGCGTGCAGGAGGACGTGCTCCGGTTCTGGACGAACGCGGCGGCGAAGGGCGCGCCGGGAGCCGAGGTCTACCTCGTCGGCATCGGCGGGAGGCTGGCGACGGCGATGGCGCTCTGGCGGCTCGACGGTCCCGCACACGACGAGCTCGCCGACCGTCGCGAGCTGCACTTCCCGCCGGCCGTGCGGGTGGCGACGCTCACGGGGACCGACGAGGCGGTCGGCGCGGCGGTGGAGGCGCTCGAGGGGATGACGGCGGGTGCCGTCCTCGGCCCGGTGCCGGTCCCGGACGACCCCGTGCCCGGGACCGTCCGCTCGATCGTGCGGTTCCCCTACGCGCACGGGGCCGAGGTCGCGGCGACGTTGAAGGCCGAGGTCATCCGTCGCTCGTCCACCCGGCGCGTGCTGCCCGGCGGCGAACGTCGTCGTGCGGCCCCGGCGCTCCGGGTGCGGTTGGACGACGCCGAACCTTTCACCGAGGTCTGACGCGCCCCCCGACGCTCTCACCCCGTGAAACGCAACGTGGGCGGTTCCTCGCAGCGATACTCCGCTGCGAGGAACCGCCCACGTTGCGTCTTGCGGGAGGGGTCGGGCGTCAGGCGCCGACCGGCCGACGACGCTCGCGCGGGAGGATGATCCCGAGCGCGACCATGCCGATGGCGAGCACGAGGTGCAGCCAGTTGTCGGCGTTGTTGAGCGGCACGAAGTTCGCGCCCGAGCTGTGCCCGGCCGTGAACAGGCCGTAGATCCACAGCACGAAGTAGACGATGCCGCCGATGACGAGGTACATGCGCGACCCGCTGGCACGGCTGGCGGCGAGGAGGCCCACGATGCCGAACAGCAGGTGGACGATGTTGTGCAGCACCGAGACCTGGAAGATCCCGAGCAGCATCGCCATCGACTCGTGGCCCGCACCGGCGAGGTCACCGGTGGTCAGGCCGGGGATGAAGCCCGCGATCCCGACGACCAGGAAGACGATGCCGACGACGAGGGTGGCCTTCTGGATCGACGACCCGGCGTAGCGGTTGGTGGATGTTGTGACGTCACTCATTGGTGCTCCTTGATCAGTGGCGTTGGACAGCACGGACGGTACACAGAACCTTCTCGGCCTGGTCCCAGCCGACCGCGCCCCGCGTCGAGGGGACAACCGCCGGGCCGGTCGACGTCCGCGGCCGTGGGACGATGGAACCCATGCGCCTCGTCGTCGCCGGCAGCCCCGCCGCTGCCGTCCCCACCCTCCGCCGGCTCGCCGACTCGGACCACGAGATCGTCGCCGTGCTCACCCGTCCGCCGACGCCGCAGGGCCGGAAGCGGGTCCTCACCCCGACGCCGGTGGCGGTGGTCGCCGCCGAACTCGGCCTCCCGGTCATCGAGGCCGCCCGTGTGGACGACGACGTCACGGCGCGGATCGCAGCACTGGGCGTCGACCTCGGTGTCATCGTCGCCTACGGCGCCCTGCTCCGTCGTCCGGCGCTCGACGCACCGCGGCTCGGCTGGGTCAACCTGCACTTCTCCGCGCTGCCGGCACTCCGCGGCGCCGCCCCGGTGCAGCGCGCGGTGATGGCCGGGGACACCCGGACCGCGGCGACCGTGTTCCAGCTCGTCGAGGCCCTCGACGCCGGCCCGGTGTACGCCAGCGACCCGTTCGACATCGACCCCGAGGCGACGGCCGGCGAGGTGCTCGCCGCGATGGCCGAGACCGGCGCCGGGACCGTCCTCCGGGTGGTCGACGCCCTCGCGGACGGCTCCGCCATCGCGCACGAGCAGGTGGGGGAGCCGACGACCGCGCCGAAGACCACCATCGAGGACGGCCGCATCGACTTCGCGGCGCCCGCGGCCGTCGTGCACGCGCACCTGCGCGGCGTGACGCCCGAGCCCGGTGCGTTCGCCCACCTCGGCGACACCCGCGTGAAGCTGCTCCGCAGCAGCAGACGGCCGGGAGGCGCGCCCGCCTCCGCCCCGCCGCTCGCCCCCGGTGCGCTCGCCCTGGTCGACGGTCGGCTGCTCGTCGGGACGGCCGACGAGCCCCTGGTGCTCACCGAGGTGCAGCCGGCCGGCAAGCGGGCGATGGACGCCGCCGCCTGGGCGCGCGGCCTCGGCTCGCTCGACGGGAAGGTCCTGTCGTGAGCGCGGCCGGCCAGCACCCGCACGGCCAGCGCCCGCACGGCCAGCGCCCACATGAGCAGCGCCCGCGCGGCCCCCGGGGTCCGCGCACGGTGAGCGCCCGCCGCGTCGCCTTCGACGTGCTCCGCGCGGTGCAGGTCGACGACGCCTACGCCAACCTCCTGCTGCCGACACGCATCCGCCGTGCCGGGCTCGCCGCGCGCGACGCCGCGTTCGCGACCGAGCTGACCTACGGCACCATCCGCATGCTCGGCCGGTACGACGCGGTGATCGCCGTCGCCTCCGGCCGCCGCCTGGACAACATCGAGTCGGACGTGCTCGACGTCCTCCGGCTCGGCACGCACCAGCTCCTCGGCATGCGCACGGCCACGCACGCAGCCGTCTCCGCCACCGTGGAGCTCGCACGCGAGGTCGGGGCCACACGGGCGACGGGCTTCGTCAACGCCGTGCTCCGCAAGGTCGCCGCCCGCACCGACGACGAGTGGGACGCACCGATCACCGAGGGGCGTGGCGGGGACGCCCTGCTCGCCACCCGCTGGTCGCACCCCACCTGGGTCGTGTCCGCGCTGCGCGACGCCCTCGCCGCCGAGCGCTCCCGCGACGAGCTCGCCGCGCTGCTCGCCGCCGACAACGTCGCCCCCCGCGTGCAGCTCGTGGCGCTGCCCGGGCGGGCGACCGACGACGACGTCCGGATCGCGACGGAGGCCGCGGCGCCCGACGCGGGCGAGGAGGGCGAGCCCGACGACCCGACGGCGGCCGAGTCGGCGACCGACACCGCGCCTCCCGCCCGTGCCGTGGTGCCCGAGGCGGACGCGAGTCCGGTCTCGCCCGTCGGCGTCCGCGGTGTCGTCGGCGACCCCGCGCGCGTGCCGGGCGTCGCGGCCGGCCGGATGCGCGTGCAGGACGAGGGGTCGCAGCTCGCGGCCCTCGCGCTGAGCCGCTCGTCGAGCGTCCGGGCGGGGGAGCGGTGGCTCGACCTGTGCGCCGGACCCGGCGGCAAGGCGGCGCTGCTCGCGGCGGAGGCGGAGCAGGGCGGCGCCACCCTCGTCGCGAACGAACTCGTGCCGGCGCGGGCCGGCCTGGTGCGGAAGGCCCTCGCGGGGTACGAGCGGACCGTGTCGGTCGTCGAGGGCGACGGACGGCGCTTCGGGAAGCCGGAGGACGAGCGGTTCGACCGGATCCTCCTCGACGCCCCGTGCACCGGACTCGGCGCGCTCCGGCGCCGGCCCGAGGCGCGGTGGCGGAAGCAGCCGGAGGACGTCCCAGAGCTCGCGGCGCTGCAGGCCGAGCTCCTCGACGCGGCCGTGCGGTCGCTGGCGCCGGGCGGGACGCTCGCCTACGTGACCTGCTCGCCGCACCTCGCCGAGACGCGCGGACAGGTCGACGCGCTCATGGACCGGCACGGCGACGTCCTCGAACAGCTCGACACCGCCGGTGTCGTGCGAGCCGTGGCCGCGCGGGACCCGCGCGTCGCGGACGGCACGTCCGTGCAGCTCTGGCCGCACCGGATCGGCACGGACGCGATGTTCATCGCCCTCTTCCGCCGGACGGCGTAGCCCCCTCCGCACCACGCAACGTCGGCGCTTCCTCGCAGCGGTACTCCGCTGCGAGGAAGCGCCGACGTTGCGTTCCGCGAGACGCCCCCGCCCCGTCCCCGCTGCTCGGTAGGCTTGACGGGTGACCATCCGCATCTCGCCGAGCATCCTGTCCGCCGACTTCGCGAACCTCGAGCGCGAGCTGCACCGCATCGAGTCCGCCGACATGGTGCACGTCGACGTGATGGACAACCACTTCGTGCCGAACCTGACGCTCGGGCTGCCGATCGTGCAGCGCCTGCAGGAGGTCTCCCCGGTGCCGCTCGACGTCCACCTCATGATCACCGACGCCGACACGCAGGCCCCGAAGTACGCCGAGACCGGTGCGTCCAGCGTGACGTTCCACTTCGAGGCCGCCGACGACCCGGTGGCCACGGCCGCGGCGATCCGCTCGAACGGTGCCCGGGCCGCCGTCGCCGTGAAGCCCGGCACGCCGGTCACGCAGGTGCTGCACCACCTGGACGCGTACGACATGATCCTGCTCATGACGGTCGAGCCCGGGTTCGGCGGCCAGTCCTTCATGCCGTCGGTGATGCCGAAGCTCGCCGACGCGCGCGCCGCGGTCGACGCCTCCGGGCTCGACGTCTGGCTCGAGGTCGACGGCGGCATCGCGGTCGACACCGTGCCGGAGGCCGTGCGGAGCGGCGCCGACACCCTCGTCGCGGGGTCCGCCGTCTACAGCGGCGACCCGGCGGAGCGCATCGCGGACCTCCGCGAGGCGGCCGCGGCGGCACGCGCGTGACGACGGAGGCAGGCGTCCCGGCGGAGGCGGGCCGAGCCTCCCGTCCGGACGGTACGTCGGCGGGGTCCGCGCCGGACGGTAGCCTGGGGGGCGTGAAGACGTTCGACGACCTGTTCGCGGAGCTGACCGAGAAGGCGCGGACGCGCCCCGAGGGCTCCGGCACCGTCGCCGAACTGGACGCCGGCGTGCACCAGATCGGCAAGAAGATCGTGGAAGAGGCCGCCGAGGTCTGGATGGCGGCCGAGTACGAGGGCGACGAGCGCACCTCGGAGGAGATCTCGCAGCTGATCTACCACCTGCAGGTGCTCATGGTCGCGAAGGGGCTCACCCCCGCGGACGTCTGGCGACATCTGTAGGACCGCCGCCGCGCCGCACCGGCGCAGCCGCGACCTCCGGCCGTCCCCGACCTCCAGCAGAAAGCAGATCCTGATGCTCCGCATCGCCGTGCCCAACAAGGGCTCGCTGTCCGAGACCGCCTCCGAGATGCTCCGGGAGGCCGGGTACGCGGGTCGCCGTGACCCGAAGGCCCTCCACCTGCTCGACGAGCGCAACGGCGTCGAGTTCTTCTTCCTCCGTCCGCGCGACATCGCGACCTACGTCGGCTCCGGCGCGCTCGACGTCGGGATCACCGGCCGCGACCTGCTGCTCGACTCCGGGTCGGCCGCGCACGAGGTGGACGCGCTCGGGTTCGCCGACTCGACGTTCCGCTTCGCCGGCACGCCTGGCCGGTTCGCGGAGCTGCAGGACCTGGACGGCGTGCGCGTCGCGACGAGCTACCCCGGCCTGGTCGGCGACTTCCTCGCCAGGCACGGCGTGACGGCGACGCTCGTCAAGCTCGACGGCGCCGTGGAGAGCGCGGTCCGCCTCGGGGTCGCGGACGCCGTGGCGGACGTCGTCTCCACCGGCAGCACGCTCCGCGCGGCCGGCCTCGAGATCTTCGGTCCGGTCATCCTCGAGTCGACGGCGCTGCTGATCTCGACCGACGAGACGATCCCGGGCATCGACGTCCTGCGACGCCGTCTGCAGGGCGTGCTCGTCGCCCGCGGGTACGTGATGCTCGACTACGACATCCCCACGGACCTGCTCGAGCGGGCGACGGCCGTGGCCTCCGGCATCGAGTCGCCGACCGTGTCCCCGCTGCACGGTCGCGACTGGTCGGCCGTGCGGGTGATGATCCCGCGCGAGGACGCGAACCTCATCATGGACGCGCTGTACGACCTCGGTGCCCGCGCCATCCTGGTCAGCCCGATCCACGCGGCCCGGCTGTGACCGGCGATCCGCAGCCGGGCGGCCCGGCGGAGGACGCCACCGCGGGCGGGCCGGCGGCGCTCGGCGGTGTGGCCGTCCGCGTCATCCCGTGCCTGGACGTGCAGGGCGGCCGGGTCGTCAAGGGTGTGAACTTCCTCGACCTGCAGGACGCCGGCGATCCCGTCGAGCTCGCGGCCCGCTACTACGAGCAGGGCGCCGACGAGCTGACGTTCCTCGACGTCGGCGCCACCGTCGAGAACCGCGCCACCATGTACGACACCGTGACCCGGACCGCCGAGCAGGTCTTCATCCCGCTCACCGTCGGCGGCGGGGTCCGCAGCGTCGACGACGTCTCGCGGCTGCAGCAGTGCGGCGCGGACAAGATCGGCGTGAACAGCGCCGCGATCGCCAGGCCGGACCTGATCGGCGAGATCGCGGACCGGTTCGGCGCGCAGGCGGTGGTCCTCTCGCTCGACGTCAAGCGGTCCGACCGGATGCCGTCCGGGTTCGTCGTCACCACGCACGGCGGGCGGACCGAGTCCGACCTCGACGCGATCCGCTGGGCACGCGAGGGCGTGGAGCGCGGCGCGGGCGAGCTGCTCGTCAACTCCATCGACGCCGACGGCACGAAGCAGGGGTTCGACCTCGACCTCGTCGCCGCCGTCCGCGCGGTCTCCGCGGTCCCCGTCATCGGGTCGGGAGGCGCGGGTCGCGTCGAGCACTTCGCCCCGGTCGTCGACGCGGGCGCCGACGCCGTGCTCGCCGCCAGCGTCTTCCACCGCGGCGAGATGACCGTCGGGGACGTCAAGGCGGCGCTGCGCGCCGCCGGGCACGTCGTCCGCTGACCGACCGACGGGTCGCGGTCGTCGAGGCCGCCGTCACGGCGGACGGGAGGTGCGTCGCGGCCGGGTGACGGGCCTCCCGTCCGCCTCCTGGTCGCTCCACGCCGTAGGCTGGGGGTCTCATGACCGACAGCACCAGCACCAGCACGGACGCGGTCCTCGACCGCGCGCGGTTCGGTGCGGACGGGCTGCTCCCCGCCATCGTGCAGGAGGAATCGTCGAAGGACGTCCTCATGCTCGGCTACATGGACCGGGAGGCCCTGCGCCGCACCCTCACGGAGGGGCGGGTGACCTTCTGGTCCCGCTCCCGCCGCGAGTACTGGCGCAAGGGGGACACCTCGGGGCACGCCCAGTACGTGCGCGGGGCCGCGCTCGACTGCGACGACGACACGCTCCTCGTGACCGTGCAGCAGGTCGGGGCCGCCTGCCACACCGGTGCGCACCGCTGCTTCGACGTCGACCCGCTCGACCCGGTGACCGCGTCGGCGCCCGGCAACGCGCCGGTCCCGGCCGACGCGCCGGGCGGCGCGGACGGAGCGGCGCGGTGAGCGCGGCGCCGCTGCGGGACGAACCGCACACCACCTCCCGGCCCGAGTTCGACGCGCTCCTCGGCGACCACCGCGTCGTGCCGGTGGTGCGTGCGCTCTACGCCGACAGCGAGACCCCGGTCGGCGTGTACCGCAAGCTCGCCGACGGCCGGCCCGGCTCCTTCCTGCTCGAGTCCGCGGGGCAGGGCGGCCTGTGGTCGCGCTGGTCCTTCGTCGGCGTCCGCAGCTTCGGGGTGCTCACGCAGCGGGACGACCGCGCCGTGTGGGTCGACACCGGGATCCCGGCCTCGCGCGCCGTGGACTCGCTCGACGGCGAGCCGCTCGAGGTCCTCGCCCGGCTCCACGAACGCTGGGCGACGCCCCGGATCCCGGGCACCCCGCCGCTCGTCGGGGGCACCGTCGGCTTCATCGGGTGGGAGGCCGTCCGCCAACTCGAGCACCTGCCGGACGTCCCGCAGGCGGACTTCACGGTGCCCGGGCAGGCGCTGGCGTTCGTGTCCGAGCTCGCGGCGCTCGACCACCGGACCGGTCTCGTGCTGCTCGTCGCGAGCGTGCTCGCCGACGGCACCGACGACGCCGACACGATGTGGGCCGACGCCCAGGCCCGCCTCGACCGGATGCAGGGCGACCTCGTGCAGCCGAGCGTCGCCACCGTGGCGGAGGCGTTCGACATCGCGGAGCCGACCCCGTCGCACCGGTCGACACCGGACGAGTACATGGCGGCGGTCCAGCGCTCGAAGGACTTCATCCGCGACGGCGACGTGTTCCAGGTCGTCATCTCGCAGCGGTTCGACCACGAGGTGACGGCCGAGCCGCTCGACGTCTACCGCGTGCTGCGGACGCTCAACCCGAGTCCGTACATGTACTTCCTCGCGCTGGCGGACACCGACGACTCGCCGTACTGGATCGTCGGCGCGTCGCCCGAGGCGCTCGTGAAGGTGCAGGCCGGCCGGGCGATCACGCACCCGATCGCCGGGTCGCGTCCCCGCGGCGCCACCCCGGAGGAGGACGTCCGCTTCGGCGAGGACCTGCTCGAGGACCCGAAGGAGCGCGCCGAGCACCTCATGCTCGTCGACCTCGCGCGCAACGACCTCCAGAAGGTCTGCGAGCCCGGCACGGTCGCCGTCACCGAGTTCATGACGGTCGAGCGGTTCAGCCACATCATGCACCTGGTGTCGAGCGTCGAGGGCACCGTCCGCGCGGACGCGACGGCGATCGACGTCTTCCGCGCGACGTTCCCGGCCGGGACCCTGTCCGGGGCGCCGAAGCCGCGCGCGCTGGAGATCATCGACGAGCTGGAGCCCGCGATGCGCGGCGCCTACGCCGGGGTGGTCGGCTACTTCGACTTCGCCGGCGACGCCGACCTCGCGATCGCGATCCGGACGGCGCTCATCAAGGACGGCGTCGCCCGGGTGCAGGCGGGCGCCGGACTGGTCGCGGACTCGGACCCGGCGACCGAGCACACCGAGACGGTGAACAAGGCCGCGGCACCGCTGCGGGCCGTGGCGACGGCGAACCGCATGCGCGAGGTCCGCTCGTGAGACGGTCCCGCCCCCTCGTCGTCGTCGCGGGGCTCGCGGTCGCCGGCGTGATCATGCTCGCGTGGACGCAGACCTGGTTCACCGTGCACCTGCGCGCTGGTGCCGCGGTGGCCGGGCGGGTCGACGCCGACGGGGCGGCGGCCGTGCCCCAGTACACGGCGCTGGCGATCGCGAGCCTCGCGCTGTTCCTCGCGATGACGATCGCGGGCCGGGTGGTCCGCGTCGTCCTGGCGGGCATCGAGGTCCTGCTCGGCGTCGGCGTGGTCTGGTCCGGCGTGGCGGCGCTGGCCGACCCGGTCGCGGCGGCCAAGGGGGCCGTCGGCGAGGTGGCCGGGGTGAGCGACCTCGACGCCGTCCGGCACGCGGTCTCCGGCGTCGACGTGACACCGTGGCCCGCCGTCGGCATCACCGGCGGGGTGCTCGCCGTGCTCCTCGGGATCGTCGTCATGGTCGTGCAGCGGTCATGGCCCGGTCCGAGCCGGAAGTACGGCGCCGCGACCGCGGGAGCGGCATCGCAGGCCAGCGCCGCGCCGGTGCAGCGTGACGCGGTCGTCGACTGGGACGACCTCAGCGCCGGCGTCGACCCGACCGCTGCCGGAGGACCCGACGAGCCGGCGGACGGCGCGGCCGGGGGAGCGCCAGCGGACGACACGGTAGGATCGGACCGGCGCCGGTCGAACGACGGCGCCGGAGCAGAACGAGGAGCACCGTGAGCAACACTGAGCCCGCAGAACTCGGCGAGGGCCACTCGCCGGCAGCCTGGACCGCCGTCGTGATCATGCTGATCGGATTCGCGGCCGGCACGCTGTTCTTCTGGTTCGACCAGCCGTGGGGCGTCTGGGCCTCCGCTGGTGTCGTGGTGATCGGCCTCATCGTCGGTGCCGTCATGAAGAAGGCGGGCTACGGCGTCGACGGACCGAAGTACGTCCCCAAGCACCACGCGGAGTAGGTCCGGCATGCCCAACGTGCTCGAGACCCTCGTCGCGGGTGCGCTCGAGGACGCAGCAGCCCGCCGTGCCGACCGTCCGTACGCGGACGTCGAGCGCGACCTCGACCGGGTCGCCTCCCCGCTCGACGCGCTCGGGTTCCTCGCACCCGGCGACCGCGTGAAGATCCTCGCCGAGGTGAAGCGTGCCAGCCCGTCCCGCGGGTCGATGGCGCCGATCGAGGACCCGGCGGCCCTCGCCGCCGACTACGAGCGCGGCGGCGCCTCGACGATCAGCGTGCTCACCGAGGGCCGCAGGTTCCTCGGTAGCCTCGCCGACCTGGAGGCCGTGAAGGCGCGCGTCGGCGTCCCGGTGCTCCGGAAGGACTTCATCGCCGACCCGTACCAGGTCGTCGAGGCCCGTGCGGCCGGTGCCGACGTCGTGCTCCTCATCGTCGCGGCGTTGGAGCAGCGGCAGCTCGTCGAACTCCACGCCCTCGCCGAGGAGCTCGGCATGCGCGTGCTCGTCGAGGCGCACTCCGGCGACGAGGTATCCCGTGGCCTCGACGCCGGCGCCCGCATCCTCGGCGTCAACGCGCGGGACCTGACCGACTTCTCGCTCGACCGCGACCTGTTCGGCTCGCTCGTCGACCGGATCCCCGCCGGGGTCGTCCGCGTCGCCGAGTCGGCCGTCGCCGGTCCCGCAGACGTCGCCCACTACCGCGCCGCGGGGGCCGACGTCGTCCTGGTGGGGGAGGCGCTCGTGACGGGCGACGACCCCGCCGCCACACTCGCGTCGTTCATCGCCGCCGCCGACCGCGGCTGACGACGGCGCCCATCCCAGCCCGGACCCCCGGGCTCGTCCCGGGAGACCCATCGTGACCTCACTCCGCGACCTGCAGGGCCCGTACTTCGGTGACTTCGGCGGACGCTTCGTCCCCGAGTCGCTCGTGCTCGCCCTCGACGAACTCGAAGCGGCCTTCCGCGAGGCCTGGGCGGACCCGGCGTTCCGCGAGGAGCTCGACACGCTCCAGCGGGACTACACCGGCCGGCCGTCGATCATCACCGAGGTGCCGCGCTTCGCCAAGCACGCCGGCGGCGCCCGCGTCATCCTCAAGCGCGAGGACCTCAACCACACCGGCTCGCACAAGATCAACAACGTGCTCGGGCAGGCGCTCGTGGCGAAGCGGCTCGGCAAGACGCGGCTCATCGCCGAGACGGGCGCCGGCCAGCACGGCGTCGCGACCGCGACGGCGGCGGCGCTCTTCGGCATGGACTGCGTGATCTACATGGGCGCCGTGGACACCGAGCGCCAGGCGCTCAACGTCGCCCGCATGCGCGTGCTCGGCGCCGAGGTCATCCCCGTCGAGACCGGGTCCCGCACCCTCAAGGACGCCATCAACGACGCGCTCCGCGACTGGGTCGCCAACGTCGACTCGACGCACTACCTGCTCGGGACCGTCGCCGGCCCGCACCCCTTCCCCGAGATGGTCCGCGAGTTCCACAAGGTGATCGGCGAGGAGGCCCGACAGCAGGTGCTCGAGACGGTCGGCCGCCTGCCGGACGCGGTCGCCGCGTGCGTCGGCGGCGGGTCCAATGCGATGGGCATCTTCGAGGCCTTCCTCGACGACGAGTCCGTCGCCCTGCACGGCTTCGAGGCCGGTGGGGACGGGATCGAGTCCGGCCGGCACGCCGCGAGCATCACGCTCGGGCGCGAGGGCGTGCTCCAGGGCACGAAGTCGTACCTCATGCAGGACGAGGACGGCCAGACGATCGAGAGCCACAGCATCTCCGCCGGGCTCGACTACCCGAGCGTCGGGCCGGAGCACGCGTACCTCGCCTCGATCGGGCGCGCGAAGTACGAGCCGATCACCGACGCCGAGGCGATGGAGGCGTTCCGCCTGCTCAGCCGCACCGAGGGCATCCTGCCGGCCATCGAGTCGTCCCACGCCCTCGCCGGAGCCATCAAGCTGGGCAAGGAGCTCGGCCCCGACGGCGTCATCCTGGTCTCCCTGTCCGGACGGGGCGACAAGGACGTGGCGTCCGCCAGCCGGTACTTCGGCATCCTCGACGAGAACGCGGTGCAACTGTGAACACGGACATGACGACGGGCGGCCGCTCGGTCGCGACCACGATCGACACCGCCAACGCGGAGCGCGCCGGCGCCGTCATCGGGTACCTGCCGGCCGGCTACCCGGACCTGCAGACGAGCGTGGACGCGGCCGTGGCCCTCGCCGAGAACGGCGTGGACGCGATCGAGCTCGGGCTGCCGTACTCCGACCCGGTGATGGACGGCCCCGTCATCCAGCGCGCGGCCGAGGAGAGCCTGGCGAACGGGTTCAAGGTCGCGCAGGTCTTCGACGCCGTGCACCAGATCACCGAGCGTGCGGACGTGCCGGTCCTGGTGATGACGTACTGGAACCCGGTGCTGCGCTACGGCGTCGAGCGGTTCGCCGACGACCTCGCCGCCGCGGGCGCCTCCGGGCTGATCACGCCGGACCTCATCCCGGACGAGGGTTCCGCGTGGATCGACGCGTCCGAACGCACGGGTCTCGACCGGGTGTTCCTCGCTGCGCCGTCGTCGACGGACGTCCGGATGCGCCAGGCGGTCGAGGCGAGTCGTGGCTTCGTCTACGCCGTCTCGACGATGGGCGTCACCGGGACGCGGATCGGAGTGGACGCCGCCGCGCGCACGGTCGTGTCGCGCCTCCGTGACGCCGGTGTGGAGCGCACCTGCGTCGGTCTCGGCATCTCGACCGCGGAGCAGGTCGGCGAGGTGCTCGAGTACGCCGACGGCGCGATCGTCGGTTCCGCCTTCGTGCGGGCGCTGGCCGACCTCGGTGTGCAGGGCGTGGCCGACCGGGCGGCGGAGCTGACCGTCGGCGCGCAGCGCCGCTGAGGGCCGGGAGGCCCGGTGCCGGTGACGCGCGTCGCGTCACCGGCACCGCGCCTCCCGTCTGGTCACAGTTCCCACAGGAGTCCCGCCCGCGTTCCTGACCGACGCACGTCCCGCGCTACAGTGAGCGGGGCCGACCACGGGTCGGCACGACGCCCAGCCAGCACCGAAAGGCGACAGCACCTCCATGCCCCTCCTGAGCATCCCGAGCCCGAGCACCGCGTGGCAGTACTTCGACCTCACCGCCTGGCTCCGTGACGTCTTCGGCTGGTCGCTGCCGCTCGACTTCCGCATCCACGCCTACGCGATCTGCATCCTGCTCGGCATCGTCGCCGCGGTGGTCCTCGCGAACCGGCGGCTGAACGCCCGCGGCGTGGAGCGCTGGATCATCATCGACATCGCGATCTGGGCGGTGCCCGCCGGCATCATCGGCGGTCGGCTCTTCCACGTCTTCACCCACGTGAGCGACTACTTCGGTCCCGGTCGCGACCCGCTGTCCTTCCTGTACATCTGGGAGGGCGGTCTCGCGATCTTCGGCGCCCTCATCCTCGGCTCCGTCGGCGCGTACATCGGGTGCCGTCAGGTCGGCTTGCGCTTCACCTCGTTCATCGACGCGGTCGCCCCCGGCGTCCTCCTCGCGCAGGCGTTCGGGCGGCTCGGCAACTACTTCAACCACGAGCTGTTCGGCATGCCGACGAGCCTGCCGTGGGGTCTGCAGATCGAGTCCTCGAACGCGGCGTACCCGAAGGGGCTGCCGGAGGGCACCCTGTTCCACCCCACGTTCCTGTACGAGATCATCTGGAACGTCGTCGGCGTCGTCGTGATCCTCCTGCTCGACCGCAGGTTCCGTCTGCAGTGGGGCAAGGTGGTCGCGCTCTACCTCATCTGGTACGGGACCGGCCGCTCCGTCCTCGAGTCCATCCGGGTGGACACGAGCGAGACGTTCGCCGGCATCCGGACCAACGTCTGGGTCGCGTTCGCCGCGATCCTGCTCGGCGTGGTCATCTTCGTCGTGCAGTCCCGACGCCACACCGGCAGCGAGCCGAGCCCGTACCTGCCCGGTCGCGAGCCGCGCTCGAAGTCCGATGTAGACTCTGACGACACCTGGTCGGAAGACGACGACGCTCCGGCACCCGTCGAGGGATCCGATCCGGTTCCCGACGCAGCAGGCCGAGCCTAGGAAACACCCCTCCTGCGTGACCGGTCCCGACCCGGTCACGACGGCCAGCAGCGTCACAGCTGCACGACCTCCCTCCGGGCCCGCCACAAGCGGGCCGACACCTCGCACGCCGCCGGGGCAACTCCTCGACGGCGGGCACGGGCACCAGTCCCGCCCGCTCGGGCGGACACACCTCCGGGCCACCGCTGTCCCAGTTCCACTTCCTCGTGAGGACGGTTCCCCATGGCGCTCACGCCACCCCAGTCCCCGGCACCGCTCGTGCCCCCGCACCGCCGCTTCTCGGCCGTCCCGGACGCTGTCGGCATGTACGACCCGGCGAACGAGAAGGACGCCTGCGGCCTCGCCATGGTCGCGACGCTGCGTGGCACGGCCGGGCACGACATCGTGGACGCCGCGCTCGGCGCCCTGCGCAACCTCGAACACCGCGGCGCGGTCGGGTCGGACGCGGGCACCGGCGACGGCGCGGGCATCCTCTGCCAGGTGCCGGACGAGTTCCTCCGTGCCGAGGTGCCGTTCGACCTGCCCGGGGCGGGGGAGTACGCGGTGGGCACGGCCTACCTGCCGACCGACGAGGACGCCCGCCACGCGGTCAAGGGTGCGGTGGAGCGTCTCGCGCGCGAGGAGGGCCTGAAGGTCCTCGGTTGGCGCGACGTCCCGGTCCGGCCCGAGGTGCTCGGCACGCTCGCGCGGGCGGCGATGCCGGCGTTCGAGCAGCTGTTCGTGGCGTCGATGCGGCACGACGTGCACGGCGCCCCCTGGAGCGGCATCGCCCTCGACCGCCAGGCCTTCCGGCTGCGCAAGCGGGCGGAGCACGACAGCGAGCTGTACTTCATGTCGCTGTCGAGCCGGACGATGGTCTACAAGGGCATGGTCACCACGCTCCAGCTCGAGCCGTTCTACCCGGACCTCAGCGACGAGCGGTTCGCGTCGCGGCTCGCGATCGTGCACTCGCGCTACTCCACGAACACGTTCCCGTCCTGGCCGCTCGCACAGCCCTTCCGGACGCTCGCCCACAACGGCGAGATCAACACCGTGCGCGGCAACCGGAACTGGATGCGCGCCCGCCAGTCACAGCTCGAGAGCGAGCTGCTCGGCGACATGGCGCCGCTCCTGCCGATCGTCAGCCCGGGTGCGAGCGACTCCGCCTCGTTCGACGAGGTGCTCGAGCTGCTCACGCTCACCGGACGCTCGCTGCCGCACGCGGTGTCGATGATGGTGCCGGAGGCCTGGGAGAACCAGGTCGGCATGGACCCCGACCTGCGCGCGTTCTACGAGTACCACTCGATGCTCATGGAGCCGTGGGACGGTCCGGCGGCGATCACCTTCACCGACGGCTCTGTCGTCGGCGCGACGCTCGACCGCAACGGCCTGCGTCCGGGGCGTTTCCTCGTCACCGACGACGGCCTCATCGTGATGGGCTCGGAGACGGGCGTCATCGACGTGCCGGCGGAGAAGGTCGTGCGCAAGGGCCGGCTCCGTCCGGGGCGGATGTTCCTCGTCGACACCGAGGCCGGCCGGATCATCGAGGACGACGAGGTGAAGCGGGAGCTCGCCGCCTCCGGCCCCTGGGACGCGTGGCTGGCGGAGGGCCGGATCAACCTCGGCGACCTGCCGGAGCGTGAGCACGTCGTGCACACCCCGGCATCGGTGACCCGGCGGCAGCGCGCGTTCGGGTACACCGAGGAAGAGGTCCGCATCCTGCTGCGCCCGATGGCGCAGACCGGTGCGGAGCCGCTCGGTGCGATGGGGTCGGACACCCCGATCGCCGTCCTGTCGCAGCGCCCCCGGCTGCTGTTCGACTACTTCACGCAGCAGTTCGCGCAGGTGACCAACCCGCCGCTCGACTCCATCCGCGAGCAGGTCATCACGTCGATGGGCCTGGGCCTGGGCCCGGAGCGCAACCTGCTCACCGCCGGGCCGGAGCACGCGAAGCAGATCGTGCTCGACTTCCCGGTGATCGACAACGACGAGCTCGCCAAGATCCAGCACTTCGAGACCGCGTCGGGTCGGCACCTGACGGTGACGATCAAGGGGCTCTACCGCGTCGACGCCGGCAAGAAGGCGATGCAGAAGCGGATCGCCGCCGTCTGCGACGAGGTGGACGCGGCGATCGAGTCGGGCAAGCAGTTCATCGTGCTGTCCGACCGCGACGGCAACGCCGAGCAGGCGCCGGTGCCGAGCCTCCTGCTGCTCGCGGCCGTGCACCACCACCTGATCCGGACCGAGCAGCGGATGAAGGTCGGTCTGATCGTCGAGGCGGGCGACGTGCGCGAGGTCCACCACGTCGCGACGCTCATCGGGTACGGCGCGTCCGCGATCAACCCGTACCTGGCGATGGAGACGTGCGAGGTCCTGGTCCGCCAGGGGATGATCAGCGGCGTGACGCCGGAGCAGGCGGTGCGGAACGTCATCAAGGCGCTCGGCAAGGGCGTGCTGAAGATCATGTCCAAGATGGGCATCTCGACGGTGTCCAGCTACGCGGGCGCGCAGGCGTTCGAGGCCGTCGGGCTCAGCCAGGCGTTCGTCGACCGCTACTTCACGGGGACGTCGTCGATCCTCGGCGGCGTCGACATCGACGTGATCGCGAGGGAGAACGCCGAGCGGCACGCGCAGGCGTACCCGCAGGACGGCGCCGTGCTCTCGCACGAGCGGCTGCAGACCGGCGGCGAGTACCAGTGGCGCCGCGAGGGGCCGCCGCACCTGTTCAACCCGGACACCGTGTTCCGGCTGCAGCACGCCACGCGGTCGCGTCGCTACGACATCTTCCGCGAGTACTCGAAGGCCGTGGACGACCAGTCCGAGGAGCTGATGACGCTCCGCGGGCTCTTCCGGTTCCGGCACGGCGTCCGGCAGCCGATCCCGCTCGACGAGGTCGAGCCGATCGAGTCGATCGTCAAGCGGTTCAACACCGGCGCGATGTCGTACGGCTCGATCTCGCAGGAGGCGCACGAGACCCTGGCGATCGCGATGAACCGGCTCGGCGGGCGGTCGAACACCGGCGAGGGCGGCGAGGACGTCGAGCGGCTCCTCGACCCGGAACGCCGGAGCGCGATCAAGCAGGTCGCGTCCGGTCGGTTCGGCGTGACGAGCATGTACCTGACGCACGCGACGGACATCCAGCTGAAGATGGCGCAGGGTGCGAAGCCGGGCGAGGGCGGGCAGCTGCCCCCGACGAAGGTGTACCCGTGGGTGGCGCGCACGCGGCACGCGACCGCGGGCGTCGGCCTCATCTCGCCGCCGCCGCACCACGACATCTACTCGATCGAGGACCTCAAGCAGCTCATCTTCGACGTGAAGCGGGCGAACCCCTCGGCCCGGGTGCACGTGAAGCTCGTCAGCCAGTCCGGCATCGGCGCGGTCGCCGCGGGTGTGACGAAGGCGCTGGCCGACGTCGTGCTCGTCTCCGGCCACGACGGCGGCACGGGTGCATCGCCGCTCAACTCGCTCAAGCACGCGGGCACGCCGTGGGAGATCGGTCTCGCCGAGACGCAGCAGACCCTCATGCTCAACGGCATGCGGGACCGCGTCGTGGTGCAGGTCGACGGCCAGATGAAGACCGGGCGCGACGTCGTCGTGGCGGCGCTGCTCGGCGCCGAGGAGTACGGCTTCGCGACGGCGCCGCTCGTCGTCGAGGGCTGCATCCTGATGCGCGTGTGCCACCTGGACACCTGCCCGGTCGGGGTGGCGACGCAGAACCCCGAGCTCCGCAAGCGCTTCACGGGCAAGCCGGAGTTCGTCGTGAACTTCTTCGAGTTCATCGCGCAGGAGGTCCGCGAGCTCCTCGCCGAGCTGGGCTTCCGCTCGCTGGACGAGGCGATCGGTCAGGCGGACGCGCTGGACGTCGACCGTGCCGTCGAGCACTGGAAAGCGTCCGGGCTCGACCTCGGCCCGGTGCTCACCGGACCGGAGTTCGGCCGCGACGAGCCGCGTCGGCACCTCCGCGAGCAGGACCACGAGCTCGACGACCACTTCGACGTGCAGCTCATCCAGAGCGCCGCCGACGTGCTGGAGCACGGGGGCACGGTCGCGCTCGACCTGCCGATCCGGAACACGGAGCGCGCGGTCGGCACGATGCTCGGGCACGAGGTCACGCTCCGGCACGGCGAGCACGGTCTGCCCGCGGGGTCCATCGACATCACGCTCCGCGGATCGGCGGGACAGTCGCTCGGCGCGTTCCTGCCCGCGGGCGTGACGCTCCGGCTCGTCGGCGACAGCAACGACTACGTCGGCAAGGGCCTGTCCGGCGGCTCGATCGTGGTGCGGCCGGACGACGGCTCCGGCTTCGACCCCGCGGAGAACGTCATCGCCGGCAACGTCATCGGCTACGGCGCCACCCAGGGCAGCATGTTCATCCGCGGGATCGTCGGCGAGCGCTTCCTCGTCCGGAACTCGGGCGCGACGGCGGTCGTCGAGGGCGTGGGCGACCACGCGCTCGAGTACATGACCGGCGGCCTGGCGCTCATCCTCGGCGAGACCGGGCGCAACCTCGGCGCCGGCATGTCCGGCGGCACCGCGTACGTCCGCGGTCTCCGCGAGGAGCACGTGAACACCGACGCCCTCGCGTCCGGCGAGCTCCGGCTCGAGCAGCTGGACAGCGCCGACGTCGAGATCGTCTCGGACCTGCTGCGCCAGCACGAGGCGGAGACCGGTTCGACGCTCGCGTCCGACCTGCTCGCCTCCGGCGACCTCAGCGAGTTCGTGAAGGTGCTGCCGCGCGACTACGCGGCAGTGCTGGAGACGCGGCAGCGCGCCGCCGACGAGGGGCTCGACCCGGACGGCGACGTCGTGTGGAACCGCATCCTGGAGGTGACCGGTGGCTGACCGGAACCCGACCCCCGCAACGACCCACCACGAGCAGGAGGCGAACCGTGGCTGATCCGAAGGGCTTCCTCAAGGTGCAGGAGCGCGAGCTCCCGCCCCGTCGGCCCGTCCCCGTGCGGCTCATGGACTGGAAAGAGGTCTACGAGCAGCAGGAGTCCGGCGCCCTGAAGCGCCAGGCCGGCCGCTGCATGGACTGCGGCGTGCCGTTCTGCCACCAGGGGTGCCCGCTCGGCAACCTCATCCCGGAGTGGAACGACCTCACCTGGCGTGGCGAGGGCCGGCAGGCCATCGAGCGTCTGCACGCGACGAACAACTTCCCGGAGTTCACCGGCAAGCTCTGCCCGGCGCCGTGCGAGGCCTCCTGCGTGCTGGGGATCAACCAGCCGCCGGTGACCATCAAGCAGGTCGAGGTCTCGATCATCGACGAGGCGTACAAGAACGGCTGGGTCACCCCGCACCCGCCCGAGCGCCTCACCGGCAAGACGGTGGCCGTCGTCGGGTCCGGCCCCGCCGGGCTCGCCGCCGCGCAGCAGCTCACCCGGGCCGGCCACACCGTCGCGGTCTACGAGCGCGACGACCGGATCGGCGGTCTGCTCCGCTACGGCATCCCGGACTTCAAGATGGAGAAGCGCCAGATCGACGCGCGCCTCGCCCAGATGCAGGCCGAGGGCACCCGCTTCCGCGCCGGCGTCGAGATCGGCGTCGACATCACGTGGGACGACCTGAAGTCCCGCTACGACGCGGTCGTCGTGGCGACCGGTGCCACGGTGCCGCGCGACCTGCCGATCCCGGGGCGCGACCTCGAGGGCGTGCACTTCGCGATGGACTACCTCGTGCAGCAGAACAAGGCGAACGCGGGTACGACCGTCGACAACCAGCTGACGGCCGAGGGCAAGCACGTCGTCGTGATCGGCGGCGGCGACACCGGTGCGGACTGCATCGGCACCGCCCACCGGCAGGGCGCGCTCAGCGTGACGAACCTGGCGATCGGCAAGCAGCCGCCGCTGGAGCGTCCGTCGGAGCAGCCGTGGCCGATGTTCCCGACCATGTTCGAGGTCTCGAGCGCGCACGAGGAGGGCGGGGAGCGTCACTACCTCGCGTCCACGGTGGAGTTCCTCGGGAACGAGGCCGGCGAGGTCCGTGCGCTCCGGGTGGCCGAGACCGAGTACCTCGACGGCCGCCGGGTGCCGAAGGCCGGGACCGAGCGGGAGATCCCGGCGGACCTCGTGCTCGTCGCCATGGGCTTCACCGGTCCGGAGACGGACACGATCGAGCCGCAGCTCGGCCTGCCGACGTCGGTGTCCGGCGCGATGGCCCGCCAGGCGGACTACTCGACGAACGAGCCGGGCGTGTTCGTCGCCGGCGACGCGGGTCGGGGGCAGTCGCTCATCGTCTGGGCGATCGCGGAGGGCCGTGCGGCCGCCGCCAAGGTGGACGCGTACCTCGAGGGCTCGACGATCCTGCCGGCCCCGGTCAAGGCGACCGACCGCGCCATGTCGATCTGATCGTGACCGTGGACCGGCTGATCGTGACCGTGGACCGGATGCTCACCTGCCCGTGAGCGGGAGGCCACCAGCACTCGATAGGGTGCTGGTGGCCTCGCTTCGTTCCGCGCGGCCCCACAGCGCGGAAACACAAGCACCATCAACCAGCACGAAGGAATCCATTGAGACGCGCAAAGATCGTTTCGACGCTCGGACCGGCAACGTCGGAGTACGAGACCGTCAAG
>Ga0265780_10001086_pt1 | contig 39638 bp, 37 predicted proteins | sample P1T30metagenome_FD_192432 | JGI IMG/M metagenome (GOLD analysis project Ga0265780, IMG submission 192432) | Plant litter microbial communities from East Loma Ridge, Irvine, California - P1 T30 | ecosystem: Environmental > Terrestrial > Plant litter > Unclassified | place: USA: California...
GTATTCCCCGCGCTCACCGATGAATATTACTCAGACGACTATACATCCCGGACTACCGCGTCCGCTTTCCATTCCTTGACACATTGCCTCAACCACTTCCGGATCACAATCGCGCCGCACCCGAAAGCCCTGAACCAGACCGCAGATCCGAGAACAAGAACCCTTTGACTTCCACGCACTATCGCCAAAAAAGCAATCTACCAAACCCACCTCACATATCCTGCACCGCCAAGCGCCCGAGCCATGCCCCACGGCATCTCTAGCGCCGTGTTCTGCCGCACCAGCTTCACGACGTGCGACGTGTTCCTCATGGCGCTTGCGCACGTTGCGCCGCGCAAGATGCCGTCGCCCGAGGAGTTGATTGAGAGCGTGGGGCCGTGGTTTTTGGATGCTGAGACGGTGTGGTGGCGCAAGGCGTGGTTGGATTGTCGGTGAGACCAAGGCACGACACGGAATAGAGGGGCTGGTGGGCTGGTGGGCTGGTGGGCTGGTGAGGCGTTGGGGGTGGACTTTGGGTCGGTAGATATACGGGGGATTGGAGTGGGATTGAGCACAAGTCTAATGCTGTAATGTTATCAGGGGTGCTGCTTGGGAATCTGTGCAGAGGTCGTATTTGATGTGTCATTTGTGTTAAGAGAAGATGTGAGAGTGAGGGAGAGTGGGTTGGAACAATCGTACATGAACGTGAGCATTGGAGGTTGTCTTAGCTTTCTCCTCTCTACACTCCATGTATAATCCCTAGCGTATAAACACGGATTGATATCCAGCGCCTGTGCAATGCCTCCCTACATGTGGTATCTTTGCTCATCTTCTATACCCAAAAGCCCCCGGAACGCCGTGATGCAGAACTCCATTCCTCTTCGAATTCAGCGAGACAGCTAGACAGCAACAGGCGTATTTCCTTCACCCAGCACCCGCGCTACGAAGATGTACAGCAGCATCGACCCAATAAGGACCTTCCACTTATTCCGACTGAGCCAGCCCTGTCCCGCATCCCGCGCTATCTGCGCGTCCTGCACGACCGTTGCGCTGGCAATCGGGCGTCTCCGCAGTCCCGCGACGTCGGGCGAGCAATTCGGCTGTGTAGATTGCGCGGGCTTGGTTAGTCCGGTGGCGAGGTCGATGCGCTTCTCCTTCATCCACTTGAGGTTCTCGTCGTCGATCTCGGGCCACTCGAGGCGGAACTTTGCGCCGCCGTCGCCCGCCTTGATGGCGCCAAGACCTCTTGAATTCGAGCCTGAGGTAGCCGCTGATGCGCCGGGGATGGGCTTGCTGCCGCCGCCTGTGCTGTTCCACCAGCGCGTGCGCTTGGCGAAGAGTTTCCGCTCCGCGTCGGATGCGCGGACGCTACCGGTCGTCATTTCCTCGCCGGTCATGAAGGACAGCAGGCCGGTGAGGATGGTGCTGACTTCCCATGCGGGGTTGAAGCTCTTGGGGTGGAAGTCGCTTATGGACAGACAGAGCCGTGTGCTGGGCTGGAAGCGGCCGCTAGGGGTGTGCATGCGGATGGCGGGCGGTGCGAAAGGGTAGTCGGGCGGGAACATGAGGGTGCCCCAGTACTGGCCGCCCTCATATGGCGTCTCGGGTGGTCCGGTGAGGATGTAGTGCCATTCCAAGATGTTGGTTTCGCTGGGGTGGGCGATGATGTAGGGCGGAGGGGATTTGGAGATGGCCGCATACTCTTTCGTGAGGCGCTTGGTTGCCGCAGGGGTCGCCATTTTGGTGGTATGTGGACGAGAGGTGGAAGGTTGAGGTGCTGACGGTGTCCGGGCGGATGAGATGGCGGATATATGCAAGTGGCGCAACAAAGAGGCTGCGTCGCAAACAACTATATGCTGTTGCCTTTGCCTGTCTATGTAGAGCGAGAGGATTCACACAAGGTGCGGGATGGTGTATTAGTACCGAGGAAGCGAAGAGTGAGAAGGGCGGAGAGCCGTCGGGTTCCAGATGCGAGCGTCGGCACGTGATGCATGGATGACGGTGTTCAAACCGCGCCAGGGTTCCGCAGTCGATCAAGTTCTGGCGCCAAGCTTTGAGCTGGAAGACATCAACAGCTTCAATGGCCGTGCCACACGAAGACGATGTGAGCGACAACGTGTGTCACATGATGTTCGAAGACACTAATTGGCTTACAGGTCTTTGAGAGGCTGAAGAATAAGACGGACCAGGCCGAGTGGCAGCGAAGACAAGATGAGCTCAACACGCGCCTGGACGCTCAGCAAAACAAGTCGCAGGAGAGACTGGGAGAGCTGGTAGGTGGCCAATTGGATATACAAGACCTGGTTTTGATGCGCAACAGATCGAAGACAACACCTCCCTCCCCGTGACGATATCGTCGGTCCGCATCCTCCACGCCAACCGAACACGGAGAAGCTTCCTCGAGCGAGTTGTCAACCCTATTCTGAGCGCAAACCGCGATGAGCCATACACGCTTGAAGAGGCACTGAAGGAAGTGGGCGAGGCGACAGAAAAGCTGAATCGCTTTGGTAGGACAGCACGCGACAAATACTACAAATGAGTCTAACACCATTCAGGCATCTTCAAGTCTCCCATCTCAGTCTACCTCGACCGCCCGAACCAGTCCATTGCGTCATCGTCTCCCAGCGATGTCGACGTGTACATTACAGCATACGAGCGCGGCAACTACACCATCAAGACCGGAACTGAGGCCGGTGCATCTGAAGCAGACGCCTACGTGCACGCTGAACTTCGCAACTTGCTGGGTGGAGCAGAGACACTCAATGCACATGGATCGCTCGGAACGCGGACACGGTCGGCGTACTCGCTCGCCTTTGACAGCCCGATCCTGAGCAACCCGGATCTCAAGTTCCAGGTCAACGGTTTCGCAACTTCGACATTGAAGAGCTGGGCAAGCCATGAGGAGGTACTAAGAGGTGGAACTTCAAAACTGCTTTGGAGATCAAAGACTGGACATCAGCATGAGCTCGGCTACTCGGGCATCTGGCGACAGGTGACCAGTCTGGCAGAGAAGGCATCACCTACCGTACGCGCAGACGCTGGCGACTCGTTCAAGTCCAGCATCACCCACGCATGGACAAACGACAAGCGCGATTACCCCCTCCTACCCAACAGCGGGTACCTCATCAAGTCCGTCTCGGAACTCGCAGGCTTCGGCGGCCTGAGCGGCGACGTAGCATTCTTCAAGTCGGAGGCAGAGTCGCAAGTCGCCCTCCCATTTGGCAACACGGGCATCACTCTGACCGCTGGCCTACGCGGAGGTCTCATCTACCCCCTCGCTCTTCCCGGCCAGTCCCAACCCCAAGGCTCCCGCATCAACGACCGCTTCATCCTCGGCGGTCCCAACAACGTCCGCGGCTTCCGCCTCGCTGGCCTCGGTCCCCACGACGGCTCCGATGCCTTAGGCGGCGACGTCTACGCTGCAGGTGGTGCATCTCTGCTCCTCCCCGTCCCGCGCGTCGGCAAAGAAACACCCCTCCGTCTGCAGGCCTTTATCAACGGCGGCCGCCTTCTCTCGCTCAAGGGCCAGAAGGGAAAACAAACAAGCATCTCCCAGACCTTGGCCAGCTTAACAGACGAACTGCCCAGCGTCGCAGCGGGCCTCGGCCTCGTGTACGCGCACCCGATGGCGCGCTTCGAAATCAACTTCAGCCTGCCGCTCGTCGTGCGTGCGAGGGAGGAAAGCCGCAAGGGCCTGAGCTTCGGCGTGGGCATGGAGTTTTTGTAAAGCGTGGCGCGGGTGTAGATGTGTATTAGTAGTAGTAGATGCCGTCTTCAAGCCAAGCCATGCACCCTTCCACCCCTCCAACCTGCCCAATGCAGTAAAACCCTTGCAGAAATCCAACCAAGACGTCTCCTGGTCGAATTCTCCTCCTCGATCCTCGGCACTCGGGAACGCGCGCGTGAATCGCGCCCATGACACTTTCCTGTCCGGGCAGGTTCGCGGCGCGGGCGTGGATTGCAGTGGTTTTCCCGCGTCAGAGCAGGTTTGGAGCGCCCGATGTAGGACCTTAGTTAAGCCGAGTCGGGGGACATGTGGCGGGAGGGATGCAGGATGCGTGTTGGGGGTGGGGCGGAGAAACGGTGATTAGGGACGATACATCCATGCCCCAAACTATCTGATTCCAAGCGGTACTACCCACCGTCACGAGATCCCCCTGCGAACCTTGCCCTTGGCCCAATCCGGCAAGTCTTGCACTCTGCTGTCGATGACTGCGGGTTTTTAAGTTGCGCGTAGGAGAGTCAGTGAGTCGCTTTGGCCCGTGTGTTGGGGCGCGGTCTTGCGTCTCATGACCTTTGTCGCGCGACAGAGTTTCCCGAGTTTTGCGGAACGTTCTCAGGTGTAGCTATGTAGGTAGGTAGCTACTTGACACGCCTCGGCTACAAGTAGCATCCCTCCAGCAACAATGTTTCCATGTTTGCACTCAAATGCGCTGTCTATTGGTGACGCATGTGTCCCCTTTACTTAATCTGCTTCCGGAAACCTTCCAAAGCACGAATTCCAAGGCTGCCAGTTAGCACGACTATATGCAGGGTTCGAGTGATCTGCAAGGGCTCCCGCTGCGCCAATTGGGTGGCTGAAAGCTTCGACGCAGAGCATCAGGTTGCTGCTGTGCCACCGAGCTGTCGTGCCTTGTGTCGTCCCCGGGTGATTTGATGCGAGTCTATAGAAGCTCTTCACAAGCCGTCGAAGAAACAAATCTCAGACACTTTCCCACCTCAGCCGCTTCGCATTGCGCTGTATATCAATTCCATCTACCAACGCATAACTTAGACGATGCACTTGTCGACTTTTGCCTGCTTGGCCGTAGCGGCCACCGCCCTACCCACCGCCCCCACAAACTTCTTCCTCGTCACGACAGCACAGGCAAATCCCAGCGCAAACACGTCAGACCTGAAAGCTGTATCTGCAACATCCCTCTTCGTACGTGGAAACCCTCGCCGTCTTGGCGATATATCTTCGACACAAACCCCCACCCACTACTAATCTCGCCTAGGACCCGTTCAACCAGCCCGCCCTGCTGCTGCGCCTCACAGGCCCCGGCTACAACTCGCTCCCAACTTTCACAATGAGTGCCGGGACGCTGAGCACCGTTGCGCAGGCGCCTTTTAACGGTGGGCCGACGGTCTACAACAGCACTGTCGTGGCGGCGGGCGCGCAGTTGCAGTTCCTCGCCGCCGTGCAACCGCCGGGAAATCTGGCGCTGGACGCGGATTACCTGCTTACTGTGGGTGGGGAGAGGAGGGGGTGGACGGTTTGCGACGGGGCGCTGGATACGGATGTGTTATCTTGGAAGGGAGCGGGCGAGGGCTGCGAGGATACGTATTTACATGCCGTCATGAAGGCGCCTTATTAAGCGCGTATACACGGGGGTAACAGTTGCAAAGCACGTGGTATTATGAGCGAGGCGTGCTACGTCTACATAGTGAAATATCGACTCCAATCACACACTGCCCACCAACTGCGGGCCCTCAAACACCTTCTTGGGGTCATACCGCGCTTTCACATCCACCAACTTGGCGTAGTTCTTGCCCCAGTAGCGCGTGTGCGCCTCGCTGTTTGTCAGGCTCGTGTCTGCGTAGTTGATGTACATGCCATGCTTGACCAGCGCGTCGCCCGATTCGATCGCCGACACCCAGTCGTTGAGGAAGGACATCATCTCGGGCTTGTACGTCGCGCTGTCCGGGAAGATGCGGTCGTTGAACTGCATCTTGAACGTGGCGTTGCGGTGCGCGTAAGCAGTCGCATCCGCGCCAATCTGCGAGATGGCGGATTTGGCGCCGCCGTGCATGTCGATGAGCAAGTACCACGAGCGCGTGAGGTTGCGTGCCGTGCTGAAGTAGTAGTCTGCGAGCCCCTTGAGCGACTTCTCGTTCAAGTAGCTGGTCATGAGCGACTTGGCGAAGAAGTTCTCGTGGTAGTCGTAGATGTCTGGCTGGGCGAGTGGGCCGTTGGAGAACGAAGTCAATGTGTCGATCCATCCCTTAGCTGAGACTTTGCCGGAAGTAGTCGAGACTCCGAGTTTAGTGAGCAGTGGGTTCATGAGCTTATCGTACTCAGTCCGGTTTCCGTAGTAGACGCCGGTGAACTGGTTGCGGCCGACAAATATGCGCATGTTGAGCTCCGGGGGTTGCGTGTTGATGGCGAAGTCTTGGAGAGTGCTCAGAATATTGACAAGCTGGCTAGAGTTTGCGGCATTGATGAAGTATTCGAAGACTAGATTGTTCTCCGGTGCATCAAAGGTCTTAAATGTGAATGATGTGACGATGCCGAATGCTGCTCCGGCTCCACGGAGAGACCAAAAGAGGTCTGGGTTCTCTGTCGCAGACGCAGTGACGACGGTACTGTTGGCAAGGACGACAATGGCCGAAACCAAGTTGTCAAGTGTGAGGCCCTTCAGGCGTGAGATCATGCCGTAGCCTCCAAAAAGAGCCAGTCCTCCGATACCGACACTGCAGGTGTGTTAGGTCCTGATCGGAGGTATTCAGTTGAATGGACGTACCCTGGACATGTACCAAAGCTCACAGCCTGCTTTCCTTGATCGTAAAGTGAAAGCGCAATGTTTCCCAGCCTTCCACCAGCTCCGACGACAGCAGTGTGTGCTTTCTGGTCGACTGTAACGGTGTTAAACCGACGCAAGTCGATGACCAAGTGGCCATCCTCTCCTCCGAGACCGTGTGCGCCGTAGCTGTGGCCTCCGCATCGTGCAGTGGTGGGCACCTTGTTCTTCACACCACAGGCCACTGCATCTTGGACATGCTGAACAGTTTCCGGAAGTGCGATGGAAGCGGGCTTGAAAGGTAGACGTAGGTTGAAAGGCTTTACAGCTTGTGTATAGTTACTCGTGCCAGAAGTGAATACTGGAACCTTGGCAGTGCTAAGACAATCGTCAAGTGCTGCACGCTTGTCTAGAGACAATGAAGTAGCCGTAGTGAGAGACAAGTAGCTGGCTAGAGCCAGCCATACAAAGTGAGCCATTGTGGTTGATAGTGACAGAAGGATGGTGTTACTGGAGGTCCAGCGCCCAGACTTGTATGGTTATGTATCCATGATGGTCCTTTAAACTCGCCATCCAAACCCTAGATTGTTGACAGCCAAGACAAATACCCAAAGTACCTAGTGATTGACTAATGTACGATGTTGGGTCAGCAGAGTCTGGTACCAGCCGTGCTTGCTTTTCAAGGGTTGCCAGCTATGCGAATCGGCATCATTGCCCTGTACGCAGGCAATGGTAGATAAAATGTGGACCTCAGCGCTCCTTTAATCGTTACCAAAGGCATTCTAGAATGGTTCTTCATTGATGGTGGTGGCGACAGAAATACCATGATGAGCTTATATTGGCTGACCGGGATCAAACTGCGGGCATGGTAATCTATGCAAAGCCGATGAAAGCGCTAAACCTGAAATTAAGTGCAGTTGTACACCAGTACGTTTGCGGCGCAGCGGTTGCGTTCCCGGGCTACGAAAAGACCAAGAGATCTCCAAGACTGGGGAAACGCTTTTCATCTACCGCGTTAGTGTTTGGCCGGGATCGGCGCCTGGATGAAACGAGTAGTGCCGGTCCGAAACGAACATTTATATTGCGATAAATTGCCCATGTTGAGATTTATCCGCTGGCAAATTTGAGTTCCCGAGGAAGAAGCAGTACTCTGCACCCCAATCCCAATGTATGGGCATGTTGTTTTCTTCGGGCAAGGCTGATCTGACGCGTGTTTCATCATAGCACTTCCAAGGAGTCGACGCATTACGCGTGACCCAACGCGAGCTACCACCGAGATGAGCAGGGAGCTTCAAATAACGTATACATACCATGGACGTGCTACAAAGTTGAACGGCACACGCTACACTCACTATTCGTCATGTTGCCCACACACTCAGTCATTCTTTTCGGAAGCGTTGCGAGCGCGGCGAACCTATGGGCCACGCACTACTCAGGCACACTCAACTACCTGACTTTCAGCGGAAAGTCGCTGACTTTGACGAGCTCAAGCAAGGTCGGAAACAACTTGCCGAGTTGGATCACCTACGATAGCGCGGGCAAGGCAATCTACGTGCCCGATGAGGTGTTCCAGGGCCCATCGACAGGTTCTCTGGTCTCCATGTCCATTGGCAACAACGGCACTGTAAAGGCGACCGGAACCGGAATCACACCCCAGGGTGTAGTCGCCAATACTCTGTATGGCGGAGCGGATGGTAAAGGCTTCATCGCAAATGCGCACTAGTATGTTACCTGCTCGAATCGTGCTACCACGTTACTCATCAGCATCAGCCAAACGTCGCAGATTACAACTTTCAAGCTGCCTTTGACTGGAGGACAGCCGCTTCAGTCGATCAAGTACACTGGTAAAGGCCCTAATTCGGGTCGCCAGGAGGCACCGCATCCACATCATGCATTCGTGGACCCGACTGGAGACTTCCTGATTGTTCCTGACCTGGGCACCGACAACATCCGAATCAACAAAATCGACAAGACGACTGGAAACCTTACCGAGTGTGGTGCTGGCAAACCGGCTCCTGGTTCTGGTCCTCGACATGGAGCTTTCTGGTCTCCAACCGGAGTTCGCTCGCGCGTTCAACGAGCAGACAACACATTCCTGTTTGTCGCCAACGAGCTCGCCAACACCCTCTCCAGCTGGGCTGTTACTTACCCAGCGGGAGGTTGCTTGACTCTGACGCTCAAGCACACCCTGACACCTTACTCGGGCAACAGCACCGCCGCCCGTGGTACCAAGCTTGGAGAAGTCAAGGTCAAGGGCAACTACGTCTACACATCGAACCGCAACGACAAGAAGTTCTCGCCCAACGACTCGATGACGCAATACACCATCGCTGCTGACGGTACGTTCACATTCACGGAGAACACATCTTCCTACGGAACGTACCCCCGCACCTTCGACATCAACAAGGCCGGAGACTTTGTTGCCATTGGTGACCAGACTTCGTCGAACGTCGCTATCGTCGCAAGGGACCCGACCACTGGAAAGCTCGGCGAGCGCGTTGCTGATTTGCGGATCGGGGCGACTGGCATCCCGGAGAATGAGGATGGACTCAGCGCTGTTATATGGGCTGAGTAGGCGATTATTACTTTCAGGACATGATGGCGGCTGTTTTAGCCACATGATGCTGATCACATCATGTATTGTAAAATGTATATAGATCAAAGCATTCGATTCAAGATGGACATGTCATGGGTTGAAGCGTGAGACCGTGTTCGTGCTGCGAAGTAAATCGGGCGCGACGCCAAGCCACTAGAAACTGCGGTTGCCCCTGCACGCGACAGGTCCACGGCATCATTACTTGTTTGTGCATCCAACACACAGCATAATCGCAGCTCCAGAAACCTACGAAAACACTAATCTTCACTCCATATCAACGCCAACACGTTATCTACTACATCACAAAACTCTGAATCAATTCTAGTTCTTGACTTATCAAACATATCGAACAACATGAGGACCGACAACTATCTCAATCTTTGCCTTGATCAGGCCGCGAAGAGTCCCCTTCGTTATCGCCATGGCGCTATCATTGTTCGCGGTGGCAAGGTCATAGGCCAGGGCTATAATGACTACAGGACTGGCTTTGATGGAGGTGCGCTGAAGACGGGTCTGCTGCCGCTGCGCTCTCTGGATGGTCCTGCTATCGCTGAGCTCAAAAAGAAGAAGCTCAAGTCCAAGAAGGAGTTGATTGTAGACGACGCTGTCGGGCCGCCGAAGACCTTTACGCCTTTCGAGATGACAACCGGAGGTGGCAAGCTGGCTAATACGCCTCTGTCGATGCATTCCGAGATGATGGCAATCCAGTCCGCGCTCTCTGCCGCTAGTTGCTCGGTTTCCAGTGCTGTGTCTTCTCAAAAACCGTGCTTCAAACTATCGGGTGATTCTAAACGCAAAGCCCGACTACGACGTGAGGCAGTCAAGCTATACGTCGAGACAGTCTGCAAGTTCGCCGCGGAGCAGCACACCGGCGAGTCCTCTGTTCAAGAGTGGCGATTTGATCAATCTGCACCTAAATCGGGCAGCGCTAAGTCTTGCGTTTCACGACAAGGAGGAGAATGTGGCGTCGTCTGCAGAGAACAGTATGAAGAAACACCGAATGAAGAACGAAAAGAAGAAGAATCATCATCATCACAACATTGGCAACAATGGACAACACGCTCACAAGCGCTCACAGCATGCACACAAGTTTATTGAAAAGGGAAATGACGACACTGCATACCAAGTAGATTCGAGGAGGGGGCTGCCCAACGTCAACGTCGAGCTGAATGATGCAGCCAGACCCGTCTCTACAAAGCACTCACACAGGGTCGCCGCAACTCACTCTCAGGTCAAGGTAGACAGCCCCCGTCCGCATCTCTGCTCTAGGCTGACATAGTTTAGACGCGCACTAAGTCTCTCCCGCTATCATCACAGGTCCAGCCCATGCTGATGCCGGCAGGGCAGACTGGCCAAAGTAGTCGCAGCATCAGAGAACGGACCAAGCTACCTCGTCTCCATGGTGCAGACCTATACGTTGCAAGACTTGGCTGGACATTTCAGCGTCCTGCGAACGAGTCAGCCGTTTGCTGTGTAGCGTTAGATGAGAGTGCAGAAGCAGAGTCGCCACCACGCCCATCCACTGGCTCCCTTCACGAGGAACTGCAAAACCCTGTTATCAATACCAAGCCAGTACGGAAGGCTCCAAGTCCCATCGAAGAGACTGAGCCATCAGTGCATTCGTCACGACCTTGCTATCGATGTATCTCGTTCATGGCATCAGTAGGCATCAAGCGCGTCTTCTGGACGACAGGTTTCGGGACTTGGGAGAGCGCGAAGGTGCGAGACTTGGTCGATGCGCTGGACAACTTGGGGCTGGCGCAGCCTTCGAATGCTGCTGCGACACTCAGCAATGTCTTTGTCACAAAGCACGAGGTCTTGATGCTCCGAAGGACGATGGGTGATCGATAAACTGAATATATTTGACACGCGTCTCGAGATTGGACCGCTTTTTTGTCATTGATCTCGTGTTCTCCGTTTTTGGTCTTTAATATTGTTCTCGTGCGCACAGCCACCGCGTGCCGGAGGTGAAGGAGAGCTGTGCCCGCTCTCGCTCACCGCAACGGTAGAAGGCACAGCTTAACATTGTTCAACTTAGTATTGTTCGACACAGAGGTATAACAGACGCGCTTGTAGCAGCTCACTAAAGCTCCTTCCCCCTCTACTCATCCTCCGCTGCTCATCGACCTCTGCCACCACACTACTTGCTGCATCTCGAAGGCGACAAGAGCAAAACTGTTACTACTTTGCCAGCATGGCTTCCTCAGTCGACGACCACTGTCCGGACTTTTCCAACGACTGTGCACGACTTCCGGCCGTCGCTCCAGCTGATCACGCACATCTCATCGACATGGATACCTACGACCTCGGGGAATTGGAAATGAACAGCCACCAGACGTACTATAACATTTATGACGTCAAGCTTTGGGATGCTGTTTGCACGATGCTGTTCAAGATCTCCCCGACGGTTCTCGATCAGTTCCTGGACTCGCAGACATTCCAATTGGTGCTGGAGTTCGATTGTGTGGGCAAACCAAAAATCATCGTCTGGAGGCAGGGACGTCAAGTTCTGGTTCGTATTGTCCTGCCCACTATTGATTTTTTTCAACCACTGACATGCATGAATGCAGGTCGGCATGTACATCCAGTACGTCGATCGAGATTTGATCAAGTTCGACGCCCTTGTCCGCGCCGAAATCAGCTACGACGGCTCATGGAAGCTCACTTCTGCCACGTGGGGCAAGTACACCAAGAGCAACCTGGACCACGTCTGGAACGAAGTCTACCTACGTGTACTTAACAACCCGAGGGACTGTATGCTTCCAACCGAGGAGGGCCGCAAAGAGCATGCTCGCAAACTTGGCGTCGAAATCTTGCATCCTGTGACCTGGGACCCTGAGGACGGCAGCACGTGGGTTGTCAAGGTGATCTAAGGGCAAACAGAACTTGGTGGCTTCGGAACCATGCCGCTCGATCTGAGACGGCCATGACAAAGGCACTCCACATCGTCAGAGCAAGGAAACTCCTTACGTGCCACGAGGTTATACAAACATGTCTACTTCTTCACCTTTGATTCAGGAGTTGCGATCTGCAGGGAGGCAACACATATCGTAAGGCAAATACTTTCAAACTATTGGGGATGAACAGCTTCTTTCGAATCACAATTTTGCATACATACCTAGAACACAATCGACTGAGCACCCGTGACACTTGATGTGAAGCCGTGGGTAAAGTTCCAGGTAAAGCTATGCCTTCGGAGCACGGGATTTTACGGCTTGCTTTGCCATTTACCTTGTGCCTTCACCTGGCTAGCAGGCCGCGCTGCCGTACCCATGACGACCTTCGATAACTAGTTTATATCCTCTACCTCTACCTCCTTCTCCCACACCTGTTCTGGGCTTAACACGAACTATCAAATTAGACTATCTAAACATCATGTCCATTCCCTTCATCAAAGATTGCAGTGCTCTTCCTTCGACAGCTCCCGACGAGCACCCTCATGTGATCGACATCGGTGCTTGCACCAACCAAGATTACTTCGATGGTGACCTCAAGCTGTGGGACGCGGTCGCAACCATGCTCTACAACATCTCACCAAGCACCTTGGACCGCTTCTTGGACACTACCCAGAAGACCTTCAAGCTCATCCAGTCTTCCGCCAACGCCAGCAACGAAGCTAGTCTTGTGATCTTCAAGAAGGACAACGAAGTCATTGTAATGTCTCCTACCTAGCATGCACTACAACACAGGACTAATGATATTCAGGTCGGAGTTTACATTGAGCACGCCAATCCCCGTTGCTTCGAGTGGGACCACTTAGTGCGCTGCACGATCGACTCTGACGGCGCCTGGGAGATCAAATACGCTACCTACGGCTTGTACTCTGATAGCGACTGGAGTGCGGTTTGGGCTGGCCAGTTCAAGAATCACGGCCGTGGCCATGTCTCACCTGACGACGTCAGCAGAGGCAACAAAGCTAAGTTGCAGGCCGAAGAGATCATGACGGGCGAGCTCTGGGATGCTTCGCTATCGAAGTGGACCATTACTTCTGGTTAGATGGTAGACATGTCATGCCGATGTGCTATCCACATGTTTTTCCATGGTGGACTGGACTGAATGGAACTCAATGGCAGGCAAGAATTGAGGAGATTGGATTAAAAGATGACTGATCAAAGAACGGAGTCAGTGAAGAACTTTGGAAAATCAAACCATATTTCCATGACCGTCTTTTTTTCTCGTATCCTACGCAGTGAAAACTCAGACTGTCTTCTGCAAAACGTATAAGAGGGACGAGATCACACTGCTTCTAGCTCCAAGACGGACAGGAGCAGACACGGAAAAGCATCATTGCCATAAGCTGGGGCTCGTGTAGCTAGCATTGGCAATCAAGGCATTGGGGATAGACATGAGCTGAGGCTCGTGTAGCTTGGGTACCTATAGGATATGGAATACCTCTGACATTTCAACTTGATATTCCCAAGCTCTGCGACTTTTCTTGATTGGCGACCTTTTTCACAGAACCCTTGCTGTGTAAGTGACATGATGATGCAACAACCACAAGTAGGCACTGTTAAATAAATCTCCATGCCTCGCTCAGTGTGATTGAGCGTACCGGGCATTGGAAGCTTCATCCTGAAGCGCGATTCCGTCCTTCCAGATGTACACAATGTGGCTCGTGACTCTTGTGCTATGAATGCTTTGAACATTCATGTCTCAAACATACAAACGCATGTACGTGACAACATCCAATCTAGTTCCTTCGCTGGTTGTTTGCACGCCCTTATTGGGCTAGGCTCTTTCCTCCTCACCGTCGCGCCTGCCTTCCAAACCTCACCGGACGTGTCTCAATCGCGTCATCGGAGCTCCGGCGCTGGCAAGCTTCTGCACATCAGCGAGATGTTCATATTTGCTCCTCACTCCTCATCGCCTTGGGTATTGTCTTCACACCGCATCCTCACGTTCACACCTCACTGTGCTGGCATCACCACTCACTCCAGGCCCGTGCGCCATCTGTTGTATACTTATACGAAGCCGTACTCGACGGTAACAAACCTCGACGAATTACCTCAGTTTCGCACACTAAAACGCCTACTGCGACTACAATGTCTACTCTCATCGAAACCTCGGCCATGGACATGGACAGCAACAGCGGCAGCGAGCGTGGCAGTCCCTCGTCCATCCGGAGCACATCCAGCCAGATCTCGTACACCGACGATTATAAGACGCTGCCGTCAAGCGGTGCCGACAGTCATGCACATATTATCGACCTTGGCTACTTCGCAGAGCTCAGCAAGGAAGACGGCATGATCAAGCTTCAGGATGCGGTCGTCACTGCACTCTTCAAAGCATCACCAGAGACACTCGCAAGCTTCTTGAGTCCAACGGTAAACACGTTCAAGGCTGTCTTCGGCAAGAAGGACGTCCAGCTTGTGATCTGGCGCAAGGGTCTTGAGGTCTTCGTAAGTGGTCGTGCATTGATGGTAGAGCTGGTGCTAATTGCTGCCTGAAGGTTGGCACGTATGAGAACCACACCAGCATGAAAGCTTTCCGCTTCGAACACGTCGCTGGCTTTTTGATCGGATACGATGGCGCGTGGCACTTGAAGGTGACCGCTAGCAATGCCTACTCTAGCAGCAAGTGGCCCGATGTTTGGGCAGGCAAGTTCGAGGACAGAGGCGGCGTAACCAAGATGACGGTGGAGATTGAGGAACATGCCATGGCTGGGCGCGCATCGACTCTCGCGGAGTATGTGCTCGCCACCAAGTACTGGGAGCTGAAGGCAGATATCAAGACGACTTGAGCGGTGGCTGCACGAGAAGACCAGAGTGTGCTGGAGTGCTGGAGTGAAGATGACGGCGTCTTTGATGGATCTCGGGGCATGTGGTTGGAACATATTTAGCACTCTCAGGAGATGCACAAAGAATGATGACGCGGTCTGATGATAAGTATTTCTCGCTTATGATGTCGTACAGCACATGTTCTAGATAGAGTACCTAGCAATTCGCAGTTCTGACGTTGGACGATGGACGATGGACGATGTTGTGAGATGGTGTTGTGGGGAGAGTTGGTCGGGTTAGCTCCACAGTGCGACTGGGATGGTGAGGTGAGCGCAACCACAGCTCCAGGCCCTTGATTCTCACCTCCACCAACTCTCCAGCCCCATTGGAGACGCTTGCGAGGGTGTTTGTGACCATCAACCCCACGGCAAACAAAGCTTAGCTAGGGAGCAGTCGCAAAGATGGTGGGCAAGAAGTCGGGCAGGGCCCAGCTGAGGGAGGAAGGTGCGACAGCGCAATGCATTGTGTACAAAGCAAAGAACAACGACTGACAGCCACGCAGGTCTCGAGCGGACAGACAACAACATGGACCTCTCGACGTGGCCCCAGGTTAGCATGATCAACCAGAAGAACTACTACACAGAGTTTCTGAAGCGCGACGAACAATTTCTCGCCGTGCGCTACCCCAAGGACGAAGAACGGGCGCGCATAGTGCAAGAGGCACGGGACAAGGATCGCGCGCGCGCACTCGGCGTACCCCACGCAGCAGAAGGCTTGACACCGCAGGCGCCCGAAGAGACTGCTGAGGATGCAGACTTGTCTTTTGCCTCGCGGACAGACATCTCGAAGCTCATGGTAATACACCCCGGCAGCCAGAACCTGAGAATAGGCCTCGGATCCGATGCGCTGCCGAAGACAATACCCATGGTCATTGCGCGCAAGTGGAAAGAGAGCGAGTGCGAGGAAGACGGCGGCGAGCCGAGCCCTAAGCGGTTGAAGCTCGATGGCGCGGTGCCCGCAGACGCCCTCCCAGAGAAGTGGTTTGGCGAGGACTTTGCTGACCAGTACATGGCCATGTCTTCGGAGCTGAGGACGCGCATGCGCTCGAACAAGCGTCGAGTACTACCAAACTCGAAGGATCTGGTCATCAACTACAACAGGCGCACGCCTCCCGACATCATCTCGGAGCACAATGACATGGATCGCATAGACTGGACAGAGCTGCCGGCAGACGCAAGCAAAGCCCCCGACTTCTTCACTGGGAGCGCGGCGATGCGCATACCAGAACACTCCAAACCCCGCTACAAGCTCTTCTGGCCAATACGGAATGGCACCTTCAATGAGAAGGACTATGTCGACCGCAACCAGATATATCACGACCTTTCAAAGATCCTTGAAGAAGCCTTTAAGAACCAGCTGGGAATCAAGAGCATGAAAGATCTGGTCAACTACAAGTGCGTCTTCATTATACCGGATCTGTATGAGCGCCAATATGTCACCATGATTTTGGATATCCTGATACGAGATCTCGGGCTTGGAAAGGTCTGTCTGCAGCAGGAGAGTCTTTCAGCGTCGTTTGGTGCTGGCTATGGTGTCACGTGCGTTGTCGACATTGGCGCACAGAAAACGTCGATATGCTGTGTTGATGAAGGCCTGTGTGTCGAGGAGTCCCGCGTCAACCTCAAGATGGGCGGCTCAGACATCACAGAGACGTTCATCAAGATGATGCTGTACGGCCACTTTCCATACGCGGACATGAATCTCAAACGGAGATACGACTTTGTGTTAGCCGAAGAGCTCAAGCAGAAGTTCTGCTCAATGGACGAGGGTTCCGTCACGGTTCAGACGTGGGACTTCCATCTCAGAGCGTCGGGCCAAGATACGCGCAAGTACACCTTCAAGACGTACGACGAGACTATGCTCTCGGTCATGGTATGTCACCTCATTTCCAGCCCTCCTTTCCAGCATGCTAACAGACCCAGGGTCTCTTCAAACCCTCCATCTTCGACAACACCAAGAAACTCGAGAATCGCCGCAAAGTCGTTCCTCGCTCCGTCGACCTGTACGACGGCTCCCCCAACGACCCCATCTCGCAAGCTCAAATCGCCGTCCTCGAAGCCTCCGCCGGAAAGCCCGTCGTCGCAGCTATCACTAACGGCACCACCGACACCACCGCCGCAGTTTCCACCCCCCAACGCCCCATCCCCAACCCCTTCAACCTCCTCGGCCGCCTAACCGAAGCGGAAAACACGCCTCGCTCCTCCGTCGCCGGTTCTCCCGGCCCCGACGGCGCCAGCACGCCCAACCCCGACCGCGACACCCCCATGGGCGACGCCGAAGGCCAACCCCTCGTCTTCCGCGACCCCGTGCTCGAAAAGACCAAACTCGCCGAAGCCCGCGACACGGTGCTTCCCATGATGCCGCTCGACCACGCGATCCTCGAGTCCCTAGCCCAAGGCGCGCGCGGCGACGACCGCAAGCTGCGCGACTTCTTCGGCGGCATCATGCTGGTGGGCGGGGCGTCGAAAACGCCAGGGCTGCGCGAGTTCATCGAGGCGCGACTGCGCGAGCTGCGGCCATTCTACGGCAAGGAGATTCTGGTGGGCCCGCCGCCGCGCGAGTTTGATCCGCAGGTGGTGGCGTGGAAGGGGGGCAGTGTGTTTGGAAGGCTCAGTGGGCATGGGAATGATAGCTGGGTTAGTAAGAGCGAGTATGACATGTTGGGTGCGAGGCTGTTGAATAATAAATGCATGTTTGCTTGGTAGGGGGTGGGGTGTTGTATGCTGGATGAGATGGGAGGGCGTGGGATGGGATGGATAGTGGAGATTGCTTCACGGGAGAGAATAGAATTTGCATTCGAACATTCACCCAAGTTATCCCGAAACCATCGTCCACTGGACGCACACGCAATTCATCCTCCAACACCGCAGCAGTCATCACGAATCACCACTCGACTTGTCCCTTTTCCCCTCTCCTCTTAGCGTCTTCGTACGAGCCGGGCCTGCATTCGCGGATCCCCCGGAAGCTGCCGTGATGACTGCCGCTACTGGCATGCACCCCATCTACCGTATATCTCGCAGCCAAGCGCGCCAGAAAAGTGAACAACGCCAGTCCCCATCCAAGCAGCAAAAGTCCACATGCAGCGGCATCACCATCCTCACGCCAAGACGACGACGCACGTCCATCCGTGCTCCGCAGGCTCGTGAGATTCAAGGCGGAGCGTGTGGTGTGGCGTGACTCTCCCCGGGAGCAAGAAAGATGTGCCCCACGCTTCGAATTCCTCCCCCAACGTAGCCCATGTTCTGGATTGCTGCTGTACAAGTCATGGTCATGGGCGGGGACGGGGCAGGTACACATGCCATGGGAGCGCGGGCTGCGAACCCAGAGTCATTGAGCGGCGAGTGGGGCCAGGTCGCGCGGGCACTGGGGCGTGTTTTTTATGTGCTGTTTGGTTTGCGTGGCGGTGGAGAAGTGTGAGCTCGGTTCGGTATGGCTTTCCTCCTGTGTGTGTTCATGTACTTGTTGTGTTTTCGGGTATGTACTTTGATATATTGTCCGGCTGATTTCGGGCCTTGGGGAGATGCGATTCTTGCTTGTTTGGACGCGCAAAGGCTGGTGCCGTGTGCGGCAGTGAGACGAGTGTACTGCGCCGATTGGGCTGGAGCTGTACGTGGTCGGGGTGAGCGCGTGGTACATTTACAATCGGATGGCACGGATCGGGGATACAACGAACTGGATGGCAACATTTTCTAAATGGAATGGTGGTTGGGATGCTACGTTTTTGTGTCGGAGAAGGTTGACATGTTATTGGTCTCTAGAGTACTGCGATATATGAGGGTCCATCCGCTCCGGGCATGCGAAGCTAACTAACGCTGCTCTTCGGACGCCGAGATGAATCGGCATGGGGATGTCTTCGTACAAATGTTCGGCTCCGAAAGGGCCTGTTCTTCTCCTACACCTTGCAACACTACGATTCATCTAGATCTTGAGCCCTATCTCAGCGGCTTTCTGATCGCAGAACTCGGCCATTTCGACGTCTTTGATGCTGAGACCTTCGGGCCTGTGTGTCGTCCACTCGATGGTTACTTTGTTGTATAGGTTAGACCACGAGGGATGGTGTTTCTTAACCTTGCATTCGTCTGCAACAATCGACATGAATTGCCAGGCTTTGGAGAAGGATGTGAAGGTGTACTGTCGTGTGATTCCTTTGCTTGCTGCAGACAATATCCAAGCCGATGTCAAGAGTCTTGACGCTCGTTCCGGGAGGCCAGGAGGCTGGTCAGCAGAGAAAATGATGTTGTCAGGGGATCCTTTAGTCGTAACTTGCATGCTGTCGATGTCTGTGCGACCTGGAGAAGTGGAGTAGAATTGGGTGCTAGTTGATGGTGCAAAGGGTGCTATTAGTGTAGCACGACGTGTCAGCCGGAGGTGTAGACGGCGGCGGCCAGTCAGGGCATGGCGCCAATGCTCGCAAGATGGCTTGTGTAATCTGGCACGTCCTTAGGTCAGACAGAGTATATTCTGCAGCCGTTGGATCCGCATGTGTCGGCATAGAGGTTTGCAGATCCGCTCAGAATCATGGGTGCACAGGACTCACAGGCATCCAAATCTGAGTGGTGTCATCAGTGCCGCCATGCTAGGCCAAAATGGTGATGTTCTGTGTTGCTGATGGTTGGTGTTGGAGACAGTTGAAAGACGGCAAGTGCCATCTAGATGTATTCAAGCCAATCACAGCAGGGGAATTGGTGTGCTAGGGCAGCGACGTGCGTGACACAACATGGTGATACAAAAGCCGTTGACGAGTGCAGTGAGCGAGAGCTACGTGAGCGGGCCTTGCGGATGTGCACAGGCTTGCAGAGCGCAGATGCAAAGGCCGCCGTATGGCTGCTGCTTTTCCCCGTAATCCGGTATATATCACTGAGAGCTGCTGTGCCGCAATGGGGCCAATTGCTGGAGCGTCTGATGCCCTGAGCAGGACCCTTTAGAATGAGCATCAAGTGCACTCCTGTTGCAAGATCTGCTAGACACGAGGAATGGACTCAAAATGCCTGGTAGTGCATGTACTTTAGGGCACTCCAAAGCAATCCCACTGCCCTTCGTACCTAAACGGAGGTTCGCGGGTTCTCCGGATCTGGGATCTCTCGTGTCCGTAATCAGTCTGGCTGGGGGTGGCTCCGCTGACCATACGGACCGCGGGCAAGTTCGTGCAGCATTAGTCAGCCTGCAGGTTTCCCAGCAGCGGTCTCCTGCCGAAGATGGCGATTGTATGTGCAGGGCGTTCTGCGAATGGGTAAGAGCTGTATCGAAAAGCACTGCAGAAGGAATCTGTCATTTGGGGTGGTGGATGATCAGGGCCGAGGCCGAACAGATGTGCCGCCAGGACCGGCCGCCGATAGCTCATCGCGGTATAAAGATGGCGCCGCCCTCACTTAGTCACCCGTTGCGTAATCCATCTCACCCACCAAGCATAGGTAAGCACACTTCCCAGTCCCCGCGCGCAAGACCGCGAAGTCGCGCAACGACAATGCTGTCGCAACATCTGCACGATTGCCTTGGCACTAATTGCGATGATGCTGACGCCCTCTTTCCCTCTGCGCAGGTCGCGAGTTCATCCACATTCACTGCGCCGACGTCACTTCCACTGCCTCCAACTGCCGGATCATCGCGCTCAAGACTGCGACTATCAGCGTACCATACAGCTCCAGCTTCGGGGTCGCGCGCATTGAACACAGCTCCCTACTGCCCCGACTGAAAGATCAAGCGGTTCCTTATTACACGCCACCCCACGCATTTGCCTGTACTTCGTCCAAAGCATTGTGAATGAGCCGAACGCTGTATCCTTCTATCCGCAGTGATATTGGATACACTACTATGCAGCAGCCTGCTCAGGTAAGCAATGCTGACAGATTACCGCCGCTGCTCTGCTGACTCTCCGGCGTAGGACCACAACAAGCCGACCATCGAGATGAGTTAGTGCGCCCTCATGTTGCGCCCAGCGATTACTAACATGTACCTCGTGCAGGCTTAAGGGAACACCTTCTCGCTGCAGGCGCTGGTCAGCCTAGCACTCAGCCTCTCCCCCAGCACTCGTCTCCTCAAGGGCCTCCGCATGCAATTGATCCGGCCATCGCAGGCCAGGCGTACCAAATGAGCCAAGGCGCGATCGATGACGGGAACACGAGCGAGGGACGCTCAAAGGGACGGAGAGAGCTGTCAACCTCTAAACGCGCTGCTCAGAACCGCGCCGCCCAAGTCCGTACACTCATGCGCGTCAACAAACGTCATGCTAACCCATCCAGCGCGCGTTCCGTCAGCGCAAAGAAGAGTACATCAAGCAGCTGAAAGACCAGGTCAAGGAGTTCGAGCAGCTATGCGAGCTGTACAAGACCCTCCAGACCGAGAACTACCAATTGCGCGACTACATCATCAACCTGCAATCCCGTCTGCTCGAGACTCAGGGCGAGATTCCACCTGCGCCCGCCGGTGTTGACCTGAACCGACCGCACGGCGAGCCCGCGAACCTAAATCCGACCCAGCCACAGCCACCGCAACATCCACAGCAGTCCGAACAACAGCCGCAGCCCCAGGAGAGCTCGAGTAGTAGCAATGGCGGACTATCTGAGCGGCAGATTGGCGAATTGCAGATGGCTGCGCAAGCTGCTGCGGCTGCTCAACACGGTCCAGCTGTAGGCCACAAGCACTCCAACTCAGAGGGCTCATATGACTACAATGAGAAGCGCCAGAAGGTAGACGAATCACCCCAAGGTCAGCTCTCTTCTCCTCCCGCGACCTATCCCGACCCAAATGCTTAAGCCTGGAGCTGTCGTTCGAGCGACGCACGGCTTACTAGCTTAGTAGGTCCGGCATCCTCAGGCGGCGATGATGCGTTCGTCGACGAGATGCCGCAGTCCACCAAAGAGGCTGCCCAGTTCGCGGACCTTGTACAGCTCTCCTGACCCTGACACGTTCGATTCCTCAGTCCGTTTATTCCCTTCGTCATATCCCATGTTCTCACGATGTCATGCATAAGTGCCCGAGACTAGTCTATAGCTTGGGCGGTGTTTCTGCAACAAGGCGTCTGGGGTGGGTGGATACCACATGTGCTCGTATATCTTGTATTTTTCTCAGCCGTGTATTGGTGGTGTTCTCGAAGAAGAATGTTTCTGTCACCAGCAGGGCATTTTCTGTGCACACTACACGCAGTGTATCGGGGACGTTGTTACTATGATGTTCTCATCTGCAATACTCTAGAAGACGATACGTTCCATATTCTTGTCCAAGTGATACATGTGCCCCATTCCCATTATTTCACACTGGTCCGCTCACAAACGATGGAAAAGCCGGTGTTTACGTATTGCTCCAAAGTGCAGTACGGCTCCTTCACCTGCGCAACTGATACGCGCGCAACCTTTCCCAACCCATAGAACTCAGTAACCACATCAAATACGTGTATACAATTCAACGAATTCGCCATTCTCTCATAGGAAATTCCGTGATCCGCTCAGTTAGTCTCTGGGGTTCGCCCTGGGTGCCGACTCGATGGTCGCTCGAGTCCTATATTTTTGCTGATGTGATGGTGGGGGAGTTCGATGCTCTGTTAGCACTCTGATTATCTTTTTTTGCTTCTTTAGTCTGAAAGTAGCGTGTAGAGTCTACTGCTGACTTTAGATTTATTTGCAAGAATGTGTGATGATCACGTGATATCTAGACACTACCTAGTACATATTTTGGCACAGCAGAACTCAAGCCTTGTTGACAGCACTGCCTGATGTGGCACGAGGCAGTGGAAACCTTGGAATGCCTTTGATCCTAGTCCATCCACGTTCTGCCAAGGGAGAATGTGTTTCTGAGTCGGGCAGCTGAAACTAGTCGACGGTGTGCACAATCGGTGCCGAGAAAGACATGGAGAGAGACAAATTCCATGCTAGGGCAGCAAACTATCACGACAGCGAAAACTTACTATTTTGTGTAGAATTCTGTGTATTTGAATACATAAGTTGCCTCTCGCTATGTGGAAAGCACTCATTGCCATGAAACCTTGATGCACTGTACCAGTGAGATGTGGGGTAAGACACCAGCTTCCACAGGTAGCGACGAAATACCACCAATTCTCAAAATGTGATCAAATCAAGCCTAGGGAAATTGTAAAAGAGACACGACGAAGCAGTGTGGTGAAGGTTGAATATTCTATGTGCAAGGTCCAGATGCAGGTGAACTGTGACAGGGCTCGCGTCCCTCCAGATGCCAAGCATCACCCGTGCTCCATGGTGAGCAACGTTCACGACCACCACAGCCAAAAGTCATCCCCAACCGCACCATTTCCACCTTCCCTCCCCACCCGCCGCCCACGCGCTGCTCACATGGACACGCCCTTTCGATGAGCCAGCAACATCCCTGGGGTGCCCCGAGACACAATCAGAGCACACGTTTGACTCCCATATCCACCGCAGTCGCGCAAGACCAACGCAGCACGCCCTCGCCCAGCGCTTCGCGTCCCGCATATTCGCCCGCCAACACCAACTTTCCGTCGCTACCGCCGGCCTCTTCGCGCTTGGTGGGCAGCCGCAAGTCTTCGGCCGCCTCCTCGACCTCGTCGGCCTTCTCGCCCGCAGGACAGCAGCTCCCCGCCAGCCAGCTGCTGTCCTCTCGGTCACGGACCATCGCCCCCAACGCCGTCTCGCAATTGGCATCCTCCGCCGCAGCAGCCGCTTCGCAGGGGGGTGGTGCACAATCGACCAGCGGCGGAGGAGCCTCCAAGCTTGTCCGCGCCTCACCCTCACTCTCCACCTCGAGCACCGTCGGCTCCCCTAGCGCTGCCTCCAACTCCACCACCACGGCATCGTCACAGAGCCTCTCCCGTATTGTTATCGCCCAAATATTCCTGCTGCTCAGCCAGTTCGGACCGCTCAAGGACGACAAGGACCGCTCCAAGTGGGACACCCAAATAGAGCAGATCAGAAAGGTGCGTCGCTTGCCGCGCTTGCGCCTTAGCGCGCTGCTCTCCCTATCACTATGCTAACGCGCCGCCAGCTCGTCGACGCACACGGCATGGAGGTCTTTTCAAAGTACTTCAGGCGCCTGGTGCAGAACAACGCCGCCCACGTGTTCGGTGCCCGCGCGCACAATGCAGACCCCAATGGCATCTACCAGATCCTCGCGACAGAGATGCAGAAGCTGCGCAAAGACGCCGAACAAGCAGACAAGATTGCCGAGTCAATCAGCTCAAGCGAGGGGGATCTGTTCCGCGACTTCGACCTCGCCGCCTTCATATCCCACTTCAATCTAGATGCGCTAGCCAGGTGCATGCTGGCGCTTTCGTCGATGAGGACCGAGCTGCGACCAAAAGGTATGATGCGCTCATTCGTCCTGAGCTGCACATGCTAACACTCTGCAGCTGACACGATCATGTCGTCCATGGGCGACGAATTGCTGATAGCCATCGCACAGCCAACCCAGGGCGACGCTCCGAGCCCCGATTACGTCGCCACACTCGTCGAGCGACTGCTCCAGGACCCACCCCACGGATGGGACGATGAAAAGAAATTGAGCCTGGTGTACGCGGTGCAGATGCGATATCAGAGCATGCAGCTTGCCATACCGGGGCTCGTAGAATCGAAGCTACTGCTTGTCGAGCTCACAGACAGCTCGCGCAACCCTTTGGTAAAACTTGTACAACGGGCAGGCCCACAGGGGACAGCGACAGTGGAGGCGTGCAAAGAAGTGCTCGCACAAGCCGAAACTCGAGACATCAGCTACCAGCAAGTAGCGAGCGTCCTGCTGTACCTGGTCCTGTCCACAGGCTACAATGCAAAGAACTTTGTAGCCGCGCTACGAGAACACCGCGCAGGGCAGCGGCTCGACTGGCAGGACGTCGTGCACGCCTTCGACCGAGACCACCTGCGAATCGAGAAGCACCAGTTTCTCGACATCTACGATGCGCTACTTCCGATCGCGCAGGAAACCGACTCCTTCGACATTCAGAAGTTGTGGGGCGGTACATGGCAGCATGATCTGACCCACCTGTACTTCTTGTTGTGTTTCCTCCGATGTACACCAGAAGAACTGGACGTTTCTGCAATTCCCCGACTGCGCACCTCGTACTCGCTCGCTACATTCGAAAACGCCTCGGACGATGTCAAAGCTTTTGCAGAGCAGGCAGCAAAGCACCCATTTGTCTCTCTTGACGCGACAAGCGCTCTGTTCAACATGATCTTCCGCACATCAGAGACTTACCACACTGCGCAGCTTATGGGCATACCTGACATGGTCATCAATCCACATACCGCAGAGTTTCTGGTGGCGGCAGCCGCAGTACCGAAGCCTTGGGGGGCATTACAGGAGCAAGCACTAAAGCAGCTGTTTGACCCTTACTTCCACAAGAAACTTCCCATCTACAACTTCGTCCTGTACGGGCTCTGGCAACAGGATCTCCAGTGGCTGATTGAACGATTCGTGGACGCATACAGCGCGGATCCGATGTCGCTCGCCCTGATCTTGGAGCACGCAGAAGCGAATGGCTGGCTAGACTCTCTGATCCGCAGTAACACTGACATCAGCTTGGATCTTGCCGCTCAAGCACACGCGCGAGGCAAGTTCGAGGTCGAGCCTTGGCTCCAACAGACATTCGATCAGGCTGGCGCGCTCTTCCGACGCATTCTTACTAACTTCTTAAGTGCTCGCGCTGCAGAGGAGATGCAACGCGTCCGCGAAGATCACCCTCCGCTTAGTATGCCGCTTGCGGTGAAGACGGTATATCCCCTGTTATGGTTCCTTGCCGAGTGTCAGTTGCCAGAACAAGAGCTGTTACCGCTTCAACGAAACTGCATTCAGGCGTACCCACGGCTGATTAACTACGGCGAAGGCGTGGACGATGTGATTGATGCCAACGGTCAGAACGGCAATGCTTTACCGGAAGATGCCGACAAAAAGATGCAGGAGCATTTCAAGAACATGTACAGCGGCGATAGCGACGTACGCGACATCATCTCGGCGCTCAAAAAGTACAAGGAGTCGCGCGATCCTGCTGAGCAGGAACTGTTCGCATGCATGATCCATGGACTGTTCGACGAATACAACTGCTTTGGCGAATATCCTCTAGAAGCCTTGGCCACGACGGCTGTGCTCTTTGGCGGCATTATCAACTTCAACTTACTGTCAAGAATCGCACTTCAAGTTGGCCTTGCCATGGTGCTCGAGGCAGTTCAGGAATACAGGCCTGACGAGTCTATGTATAAGTTCGGACTCCAGGCTCTGCTACACTTCTCAAGTCGCCTGCACGAGTGGCCGAATTACTGCGATCAGCTGCTGATCGTGCCTGGCCTCCATGGTACCGAGATCTTCACCAAGGCTGAGGAAATCGTCGGGCAACAAGTCGGCGAAGTTAACGGCGACAGCCACAACGGCATCAGTCTCACCAACGGCAATGGCATTGAGGACGCCCTGCACCAAGAATCAGCTGTGCCCAAGTTCACTTGCCTCCATGTGGATCCGCCCCTGCGACCGGATCTATACGAAGAGCCTGACGAGGACGTACAGGATCGTGTCTTGTTCGTCCTCAACAATGTGTCTGAACGCAACTTGCGCGACAAGATTGCCGACCTCACCGAGGCAGTTGAGGAGCGACATCACCAGTGGTTCGCCAACTACCTAGTAGAAGAGCGCGCCAAGATGCAGCCTAACTTCCAGCAGCTGTACCTCGACATCCTCGCACTCTTCGATGACCGTACTCTCTGGGCTGAAGTGCTTCGCGAGACGTATGCCAGTGTTATACGACTCCTCAACACCGATTCCACTTTGGGCTCAACCGAGCGTGGCCATCTGAAGAATCTGGGCTCATGGCTTGGTTCTCTGACAATCGCCCGCGACCGACCAATCAAGTTCCGCAACATATCGTTCAAGGATCTTTTGATCGAGGGATATGACACCGACCGCCTTCTCCTTGTGATACCATTCACCTGCAAGGTCTTGGTTCAAGCAGCCAAGTCTACCGTCTTCAAGCATCCTAACCCATGGTTGACAGAGATGTTGGGTGTCCTGCTGGAGCTGTACCATTTCGCTGATTTGAAGCTTAATCAGAAGTTTGAAATAGAGGTTCTCTGCAAAGGACTGGATCTCGACCACAAGGAGATCGAAGCGACCAACAGCATCCGTGCACGCCCACAAGTCGATGACGAATTCCTCGGACCCATAGTCACCGACGGCATGGAAGCTTTCGGAGACCTTTCTATCATGGGCTTGAACCGCTCACGAGGGACTAGCGAGCGCTTCTCCTCAGCAGCCATCACCGCACAATTACCTGACTTCACCAATCAGCTCCAATACCCTCCATCAGGAAACAGCGGTGTTCCTCCTGCGGCCCTCAAGAAGATATTCCTGAATGCTGTGACGCAAGCCATCCAGGAAATCATTGCGCCTGTTGTGGAGCGCTCTGTCACCATCGCCGCCATTTCGACTTCCCAGCTGGTCAGCAAAGATTTCGCTATGGAACCCGACGAGGAGAAGCTCCGCAATGCTGCGCACACTGTCGTCAAGTCTCTGTCTGGTGCCTTGGCTTTGGTAACATGCAAGGAGCCCCTGCGCATGAGCATCCAGAACAACATCAGAGTGAATGCACGAGACTTGCCCGAGCAAGCCCTCCCAGAAGGCCACGTTCTAATGTTTGTCAACGACAATCTTGACCTTGTTTGCAACACCGTAGAGCAAGCCGCTGAGATGTCCTCCATGGCCGAGATCGATATGCAGATTGAGGACAACATTCGAGCACGTAGAATGTTCCGCAGCACCCGGCCGAACGAGCCTTTCAAGGACGCCAATATCAGCCAGTGGGCTTTCTACATTCCGGAGCCATACAAGCAGACCACTGGTGGGCTGAATAGGGAGCAGCTAGCCATTTACGAAGACTTTGGCAGACAGTCGCGAGGTGTGCCGCACGCAAACAATGTCTCTCAGGACAGCGGACGACAAATGCCCGACATTCTGCAGGAACAGTTTGCTGCAGTTCCCAATCTACCAACGCCTGGTGCTGCACCAGCGGAGCCGCGCCAGCCCACACAACAGCCCCGGCTTCAAGCATCACAAGCACCACCCGCGCAACAGCAGCTCAACGGATACATGGATGCGGCTGGACCAGACCGCGGTCAGCGTGGTGCCGAAGAGATTCTCATCGAACTCACGCGCGTTATTAAGGAGGCGCCTGAGGAGCGCATCAGTGAGCTCCAGCCTGGCAACAGCACGATCCACCATGTGTTTGATCAACTTATTTCAAGCATCGAGTTCGCTGGACCTAACAAGGACAGCTGGGCGTTCCGCATTGCCGGACAGGTTACGAACCATCTCTTTTCAGACTCCCTCACTCGTCTAGAGATCGAAGTCATGGCCCATTTGCTAAGCCACCTATGTCAGCTTTCCGTCCAGACCTCGCGACAGGTCTTGATGTGGCTTGCCACACTTCATGATGACGACCGCATCTTCAAGGCCCCAGTCATGATTGCCTTGATGGAAGTAAGCCTAATGGATATTCCTCGCCTCAACACAACGATCGCCAAGGCTATTCAGGAGCGACGTATCGCCGCTGTCGAGATGCTGGCAAGCCTGCTCGATGAGTTGCTGCTCAACGAGCACCCGAGCGCATTCCGTGCCGACTTTGCGTTGACCATCGATGCTCTCAACAACTGGCTAGCAGATGACCCATCTCTAGAGCTAGGCAAAAGGGTGATCAACAGCTTGCAGCCTTCGCCCAGCGACCTTTCCATGACCCCGCCAGCAACTGGACAGAAGGACCATCTTGAGTACGTTTTCGAAGAATGGGTGCACATGCAACAGCAACCAGAATTGCCCAAGAAGGTCGCGATTGCGTACATCTACCAGCTCCACCAGCGAAAGATTATGGAGACTCAAGAAACTTCGATCGAGTTCATCCGTGTCTGCATTGACTCCTCTGTCCTTGCTTATGAGCGTGAACACTCACTTCCGTTCGGAACCGGCAATGAGGATCTTGCCACGCTCAAGATCGATGCGCTCGGCAAGCTGATTGTTGATCTCGTCAAGTACCAGGGAGATCAGGAAGGATCTATCAAGGAGAGCAAAGCACGATACCTGGATCAGATTCTCGTCGTCGTCGTCCTGGTCCTCTGCAATCACCACAATACACGAGGGGACGCCTTCAACCAGAAAGTCTTCTTTAGGCTCTTCTCGACAGTGCTCTTCACATTGAACGACGCCGTCAAGGACGAAACTCTGGCCGACTACAAGGCTGACTTATTCCTCGCTGTTGCCAGGGCTTTGTTGATCCTACAGCCGGGCCACTTCCAGCGATTCACATTCGCATGGCTAGCGTTGCTTGCTCACCGCATCCTCATCCCGGCCATGCTCGAGGAAGGCCAGCAGGATGAGCGCTGGGATGTATACGCCAAACTTATGGAGGCTCTACTCGTCTTCACTGGTCAATTGATCAAACCAACTGGAGAATCACTCATGGCGCAGCAGTTTTACCGCGGCGTCATGCGCGTGCTGCTTGTCATCCACCACGACTTCGCCGAGTTCCTTGTCGAGAACCACTTCAGGTTCTGCAACAGCATTCCGATGCACTGTACCCAGCTTCGCAATCTGATAGTTAGTGCCTATCCGTCCACTATCACCGAGATGCCCGATCCATTTGCTGCAGGTCTGAAGGTCGACCGACTTGAGAAGAGCTTGCAGGCGCCAGTGATTCGCGCCGACATCGATCAAATGCTTCTCGATGCTGGTGTCAAGACCACTGTGGACAGTCTTTTGAAAGGCTCCGAGAAACACGAAGATGTTGAGAAGCTTCTCCACGCAGTTCACTATCCAGAGCCCAAGACCACGGCTTTTGAGCTGCCAACGACATCAGACCCAGCCCTGATTCATGCCATCACCCTGTATATTGGCGTCACCACTTTGGGTTCTGAGCCCAGCGTGCCCCAATTCGATGCCGAGGGCCCGGCTGCCAAACTTCTCAAGACTCTAGCCAAGGAATTCCAGCCAGAAGCTCGCTTCCATCTCATCAGCGCGATTGCAAACCAGCTTCGCTTCCCCAACACGCACACCCACTTCTACAGCTACGCGCTTCTCCACTTGTTCGGCGTGTCTGACAGCGATTCACGGCAGGTCGAGATTCAGGAGACCATCACCAGGGTGCTTTTGGAGCGTCTGTTGGTCCATCGTCCCCATCCCTGGGGACTCATCATCACACTGCTGGAGATCTTGAAGAACCGAAACTACTCGTTCTGGGAGCTGCCATTTGTCAAAGCAGCACCTGAGGTATGTGACTCGCTATATTGTATATCAGTACTAGACTAATAATTTTGTCAGGTCGAGCGACTCCTCAACGCACTATTTACGCACGCTCAGCAGAGCCCTAGACCTCTCGCTTAATCGCCTTCACACGGCGCATACATACAGAGCCTCAGAATAGCGACTCTGCTTCTGTCTAATCCTTGCATTCGAATGCACACTTCGTTTGTGGATCAAATACCCTCCACGTATTAATCTCATGGGCCCTCTTTCCACTTTCATTTCGATATCACGAGTCTCCTCGGCTGGCAGACATAAAAGGAAGGATCATGGTAGCGTCATGGACAAGGAAATGGTGTCACGAATGAACAGGGGCTTCGGCTTTTTGATCTCCGATTTGGCGATACTCAAAAAGCACGGCGTTTTACTTCACGGTGGCGATTGGGGACCTTTTTCTTATATTTCTAAAGATGCGTTACTAGTTTCTTCACTATTGTGCGCGATGCATTTTTGCTTGCGCGGTTCCGTGTAGATTAAAGCATTTGTTCGGCGAAACGGCAATAGCGGCGAGACGAAACGGGAAGTGCATATTGTAGGTGTAGGATACTCATGAATGGTGTTTGCTGCTTTCGAAAACATGCTGCTTAGAAGTGATGTATTGCACGAGGTGAAAGCGCAGACTCGGACTCGAGCTTTGACAGCGGGAACAAAGCAAACGAGCCTGTGTCATGGGGTACTCCAATCAATTCACTGTTCGCTCACGTGGTGAGCCGACCACTGCGAATTTTGGCCGTGAGGTGTGACCACGCCCACACATATATCTCGCCAGGTGGTCCAGCTCAATCGCAAATCACCACACTGACCTCCACAACCCCTCTGATTACACCAACTGGTCCCCCGCCTCACGGGACTCACCCGCTCGACCACCAACCCCCATGTCGGACCTCAGCGCCTACCCAGTTCTGTTCTTTCTCCACACAGCCCTCGCTGCGCCACCTTTCCTGCAGGACCTTCTCTCATCGCCATTCCCGCTCAAACTGTGCAAAGCGTGGCTATATGGATATGTAGGTGGCACCAACAGCAGAGTCATTTTAAGCTGCGAGAACTTTGGCGAGTGGGAGGCGGAGCCAAAAGTCATTGGGGTTGTGTTCAAGGTGACGTGCCAGCGGGAGGAGGATATACTAAAGCAGTATGCTGGCGCGGGGGTCGAGGTCGAGGACGTTCAGTTCGAGTTGAGGACGGGAAGTGCACTCTTCGGCGTGAAGGATTGGGCGCATGGGAAGGCGTTTGTTCGCAAAGACGTGAGAGAGGTTGTCGACAAAAACCCAGCGTCGGTATCCAACTTTGAAAAAGAGGAGTGCGACATCTTCGAGGCTCTGCGCACCGAGCACGATTCTCCCGCCACACCGAAGAAGGATCCCGCGAACGCTGAGCACAACGACTTCGCCGCTTCAGTCCACGCCGGCCTGAGGACCTCCTGCCAGAAACAAGATCCCAAGGCTACCCTGAGCCAACAATGGGTCAGCCGACTACTCGACCGTGCACCGGCAGCACGCCCGCCGTCTTCATCGTAGGCGCCGAGTCGGAGGAGTGCTCATCAGGTGCAAACACGGGGACGCACACTGCCGCCCCTACGCCCGCTATTCGCATCGAGACAGAACACTCGCAGTTCTTCACTCCCACGGGCACGACGCCAGATGCGCCGCACCCCGCCGATACACTGTCTTTCGTCACGAGCCATCCGCGCGTCGAGAAAGCTTCCCAGACTAGCAGCCGCAGCTCGCAAACGTCGTTGGTGCGCCCGCACACGACGAATGCCCTGGCACCGGTGGGTGTATACAAATTTTGAGTGAATTCTGCTTGATGTGAGGGGTTCATGGAATGGGTTAAGTAATAAGGTGACTGTACGTTTATATGCTTGCTATCGGCTTGCTGCGCTTGCATTGTTCTCCCCGTGGCCTTGTTGGGGATGGGAACGGCTTGATGTGGATCAAGCTGAAGGAGAGCAAGCGAGAGCAGCAAGCTGAGAGCAAGCATGTAGAGCTACAAGGATCTTATTACTTAACATAATGCATTTATGGTCGATGGATTGGGGTCTTTGTTTTCTTTCACTACGGGTATGCTTGCTATATGTGTCGAATGTCCCTTTAGATAGTGATGGTTGGATGCCCAAGGGCACATTTTGCGATTGATTTGAACGTGTTACTTGAGATGAAAGTGCTTATAACCATAGTGAAGGACCTCCCCGGGAGAGCCTCTGGTGGTTGCTTTGATTGAAAGCAATAAACAGTGCAAGTTTGGCCGTTCCGGGTGTGGTGAGGAGATTATCGAGATATTTGGCAGTGGTGTAGATGAGGGGTGACTAAGGATAAACCGAGTTTCTTAGAGCTAGCTACAAGAAAGGGTGCTGACATGGTGGACTAGAGAAATGATTACCCTTGATCAACGGTACCTAGACTAGTGCGACACCATGTAAACACACATCCACTTCTAGCAAGAACTCCATATATTTCCAAGATTTGCATCGAAGTCTTTGTCACACTTACTCCTAAACATCTACATCTCCCTTCTATTGCAAACTCCTGTAGCTCTGTTCACACTTTTTCAATCAATCTCCTCCCTCTCCTCGCGCTGATAATACCGCTGCCTCCCCCCCGAATTCGTCCGCGTCGCCCTCGGTCGCCTTTCCTCATCGTCGTCCCGTACTATGCGCATGATTTCTCGAGTTTGGCCGTTGAACGTAACGATGATGTGGTGCGGGATGCGCGGCAAGTCAGTTTGAGACGAGGGCGATGAAGAGCGGGATCGTGATGATGTAGACATTGTTTCGTTGCATGTATTTTACAGAAGACCGCGGGAGAGTAGTTGTTCCACGAGTGGATGTGTAGATGTACGTTGTTTGTGTGAAAGCGATTGACACTTCGGTGCAAGTGTAGAGATGTGTATGTTTTTATCCCGAGACAAACATGCGGGGGGATATTCAGCGTTTATGTTTACTCGACGCTCGTAAGCAGCGTGTTTCGCGGGCGCGTTGTCAGGCCAGAACTGCCAGTATGGTTAGGGATCAAGGATCATGGACTGCCGACATCGAGTGACATTTGTCTCCACATAAGCTAGCCACCTAGGTTTCCGCCCACCCGTATTCTATTGCACCAAAGACTGATTGTTTTGGTTACTGCAGTCCGTTGGAAACACGCAGCTCATTGACTGAGCCACAGACAAGCTGACGTCCGACAGCGAAACTGCGGGCGTGCGCCACAAGGCTCGAGGAATCAAGCTCTCGCGTGTCTTGCGCCTTGCATGGCATCAGCTGCGGGTTTGTGGGGATGGGATCAGGATGAAATGGCCGCGTTGCCACTCACTCTAGGGGGTCGGTGCCGCGGCCAGTTTCAGATCGAAGCTGTGACGACGCTGTGGCCTGTATTGCGATCCTGCTGAAGGAACGCCTTGGGAGGTTTTGATTCTTGTTGGAATGAGATACCCAGATGCAACTGTGCAGGCAATACGAGACGTTGCACGCTCGTTCGCTCGTTGGTGGCTTCGCAGCGCCGAAGTAGCAGCGAGCGTAACGGGCCGGGCATGGCTCCAGCTGCAACCGCCGACGTCGATTCAATCCAACATGACTCACGACTTCAAAGCAACAAGTGTAAACAAGTCAAAGTGTTTCCATGCCAGAGATGCTACTGTACAATATGATCGCTCTGTGGCGACCCTCATATCCCAGAACGCCAACGCTTTGCAAAACATGACGAGATCCAGCCTCGTCGAAACACCATCTTCTCTCGCTGTCATCGCACATCTTTACTCGACCTTCGTCTCCCCGCTCTTCAGCCCCGTTACCAGCTGCTTGCCCATCTGCCGGTTGATCTCCTTGGCGTAGTCGGCCATGCGCATCTTGTTCTGCTGCTCCTCGCTCTTGCCCTCGTACTGCTTCTCCGAGTACGGCGGCGGCGCGTCGGTGTAGTGCAGGTACTCAGCGGCCAGCGTTATCGATGCCTCTGATTGCGCAGAGTCGTTGCGGAGTGTGGGTGCGTGCTGGCCCTCATGGGAAGATATGGTCGTCGAGGCCTTGGACGAGTTGGAAGGGTGGCGGGATGCGCACTCGCGCTCTGAGACGGTGACGGAGGGATAGCTGTCCATTGTGGATTGACTGGTTCTGCTTTTGGAAGATTTGATAAATTCAAGTGTCTGGCTGTTTGATTTCGAAGACGAGGTGATATGGATGCTAGTGTAGGTATGCTGACAGATTTCCGTTGCTTATGGGGATATAGCGGCCTTCCTGCCCTAACCAATAACCCACCTCCCACCAAACATGCAGCGCCTGTTTCCCCCTAGGAGGAGATGGGAATCTTGTTTCTGTGTCAGCCGGCGCGTCACTGCCCAGGCCTGCTTTGTCCACTTGTTGTCCGCATCAGGCAATGATAGTTGGCCAATCAACCATCGTTGCCATATCCTGCCCCCGACGTGACGCTGCACAGTCCGCATGCAATTGATCCACGGAATGTATGGCAAATTCAAATCTGATGTAAGCGTTCAAGGGGTCACATCATTTGCGGGGGCGGAAGGGAGGCAAATGGTACGACGGAGGTATGATGTCATGCATCACGGTTCGTACAAGCGACGGAGATTGTTGGAAAGCCAAAGTGGATGGTATTGCGTCAAAGGGTATCATGATGAAGTAATGTCCAGAATGCAGGGCTCAACAAGGATAGCTGAGGGAGTCCGCGGACACGACGAGAAACAGGCTTCCTCACACCCGTTTGCGCATCACAGGTCACCCCTACCCGGACCGCTTCCACTTTCCTTCGGCATTGGTACCCGAAGTCAAGTTGCGTCTTATCGTCGAGCAGCTGCAGTCCACCAGGAGGAGCGAGCGCGGGGTCCAAAGGCTGAGATTGTGTCCACAAGTCGGGAAAGACGGCTGACAGGTCATGACACTCTCGTCATTACGCTGCGATCTCCACGATCCATCTCCTTTCACGTCCCAACCAATCTCTTAACCTTGCTCTTCAACCTCTCCACGCCCTTCAAACTCTTCCTATTCTCCTTCTCCCGCTCTAGCTCAATCTCAGTCGGCGAGTTGAAATTCCCACTTAACCGGGATCCGTAATCCGCGCTTGAAAACCGCCTTGGTCGCTCGTCATACTCGTACGACGGCCGCAACTGAGTCTGATCGGCGGAGGAGGGAGGTTGATGCGAGTCTGCGCGCTTTCGCGTAGTGGGAGTGCGGTTCTCGGGGATGTCGTTCATCGATGCTGTGGGCTGTGAGGACAAGACGTGCGAGGGATGCATATATGAGCACATACACTGCTGGTATCTGTTCCATTGTTCTTGTTGTTTGCGCTCTTCTGCTTTGGAACCGCCTGCTGGGACGTAGCCTGCGCTCTGGTAGAATTGCGAATTCATGCTGTTCGAAACTTCAATCGTGCAGAAAGGTAATAAGCACAGCCTGGCCCTTGCGCAACGTAGGTGAGGCCATCGTATTTATCTTTACACTTGTACTTCCTTCATGGCGCAGGTGTAATCAATTTCCACCAACGTCATCGATGTTGTTCCCAACTAGGCGCGGATTGAAGAGGATCTTCGGAATTCGGAAAGCTAACCATAAACGGGACCCCTTGGCTTACACTGCGTTCCTGTGTGATCTCTCATGAGTGGTGGACATGGCACAAACTTCAACGCAGGGTCTGATTAGCGTGTATGGCTGAGGGGATCAGCGCAAGGCTATGAACTTGCGATCTTCGATTCTTTGTACAAGTTGTAAGACCCGAGTTAGGCGACCATACCTCCCACAGGTCAGATGATGTGCGGCCTGAGACTTCACCGGTGGTCCTATTACAGCTCCAAGGTGCCGATCCTACTACCAACGCCGCCGCTGACTCCCCACGGGCCCTCTCCAACTCTCCTGCGTACCATTGCTAGCACATCTTGTCGTCCGCCGTCTTCTTCTAGCTTCTGGCCTAGCGCCTTCAGCACGTCGAACTTGGCCATCGCAACTTGGTATGCAGCATTTTCTGCATCGCCCAAGCCCCCCACCAAGTTCGAGAAGGTTGTGGCTGGTTTCAGTAACAAAGGCAAAACTCCGCCGCTGATGCTGGGGTCGAGGATTACATCGGCCCCCGACTTTGGAAAGCTGGTCAGGCGAGCAGAAGTCGCATCACCACCAAGTTCAACGCCTGGGACTGGCTCCGGAGACCACGACGATGTGATTAAGGCGCGGACGAGTGCGAGCGCTGCCAGTGCGTTCTCTTTCATGGCAATGGTTTCAATGTGCGACACCATATCAGAGAACATATTGGGCTTCTTTGAGTAAAAGAGTGCAGTTAGAAGGCGGGCAAAGCTTGATTCACTCTGTCGGCGCTTTGGATCCGCACCGACTGATTCGACCTTGGGGAAGGTGAGCTCTTCTTTCGGTGGGCCATGGAAGACGGTAGCCAGAGTCTTCAGCGCGTCTGAATTTGTGCGCGTGATTGGCATGTCTAGGATGACGCACTCATCCCAGGCTAGGCTTGTACCGCAATGAGGGATCAATGTGGAACGCGGCATTGACGCGATGATGTCCAAAGTGCTTGCCTCACACTTGCGGATGTTGCGACGAACATAGTCTCGGATCATTGGCATGTCGGAACTGTTCTCGAAATTCTCGGGGTAGGTTGAGGCGTAGTCACTAATGTACTTCGCCGTTCGACTGCTCAAGAAGGAGTGTTCGATGCCAGGGGTGTCAGAGATGTGGAAGTCGACAATGTCTTTATGGATGCCTTCGTTCTTGACAAAGTCTAATGGTAGACTGGAGCCATAGTGTCTGATGACGTTAGTACATGGAAATATATTTGGTGTGAACAGCGTACGTGAGGTGTGGCGCAGTATTGACGGTGGTGATGAGTACACTGAAGAAGTGGATGAGAGTCATGTGCATCAACATGTCATCTTCAGTCTCAACCATCTTGAGTGCAGCATAGTGGAGCAATCCTTGGCCGTCTTTCAAGCCCACTTCGTGCTCTATCTCGACAACATGGGAGGAGACCAAAGTGTGCCAGTCTAGCTCACCTACCCGCGGTAGCCATGATAGCAGCCTAGCTTGAGCAATGGTCTTATCGCGTTTACTCAGAAGAGGTGAAGGAGGTGTCCTCAGATCCTTCAGTGAGGTGTGATGATAGTACAAGGAGGCAATGTCTTTGTCGCCGAACAACCGCCGCCACATTGGTCCAGCACCGTACGTGTGTGATGGGTCTTGGGTTGAGGTCAACGCAGGCTCATTTTTCGAAACTCGAAGAAGAGAGATCAGAAGCTCCTCTGCCTGTGTGGCTACTCCAGCGTCCGGGGTACATAACCACAACCGCACGATTGACAGCATCACGGTAGGTCGATTCGCCAAATCTTGGGCATCGACGCTGTTGGCGGTTGCTTTACCAAGCAGTGTGAGGAGGAGTCGGTGGAATGGAGTTGCCTGTAGATCAAGCCCAATCTCAAACTCGACATGCTTGATGTCCTCGAACCGGTAGGGTTGAGCAAGCTTGATGATGAAATGGGTCAATGGCGATGGATCCTGCTGGAGCTGAGGGAGGAGTGCAGCTATTTGTAGGAACAGAGGCTGTGTCTCCTTCCATACTTGACTGCGATATTCTGGTGTGCTTGTGAAGAGCTCGGCCTTTTCGAGCAGCTCTGTTTCCAGTGGCGTGGTGGGCTCATCAGAAACTTTCTGTAGATGGACGGAGAGGTCGCTCAAGATTGTAGAGGGCGTCGTCATGTTGCCAAGTGTGTGGATTGTAGGGACTGGTATGCTATTACGAAGTTGTCGGGTAGCAAACAAAGGTGTGGTCCAGTCCAGCTCATGTGATGACGCGTCGACGAGCAACACTGATGAATTACTCGCGTAGCTATGTCAAAGTCGGACAGGGTTTAGCGGGGTGGTGAAGGTGAGGTTCGCTAGCGGTGCCCCACCCGTGCGGGCCGCGGGTCGAGCTGCGACCAAATAATTTCTGACTCCACAACCTCTCCAGTTCTCGACTCGACCATGTGGACTTGATACTGATTGAATACTACAGAATCGCTATCGATTATCCAAGAAAATGCCGCCAGCAAGAGGAGGAAGAGGCGGTGGGCGCGGCGGACGTGGCGGCGCATTCAACCCAGCGCGTGGGACTGTGTTGATCGCTGGCACAGAGCTGAACTGGGACTTGACTGGCCTCGAAATCCAGAAGGGGCCAGCCGAGCGCTTTCCTGTAAGCCTTCCTTTGTCTTATCGCGACACGTCACACCTGGACATGCAACACCATTGCTTTCTACAGCTCCTGCTACAAGTACGCCTCTGCGCAGCTTCATAGCATGTCGTTCCAGTCGCAATGCTTCGCAAGCAGTCCAAACAGCGGGCAGCCGCATCACCAAACCACCCACTAAGACGGCAGCAGGAAGCACCTCCTCCACAGGCACCCCCGCCAACCGACCACGAGAAGGGCATCACGGCACATTACCTGGCCGTGCGCGATCGCATACACGAGGGGCCTTTCTACACCATTCTGAACGATGGCATGAAGAACGGCCTCAAGAGGAAGGCCAACGAGATTGCGCCGACTGAAGCATCACTGTTCAACCCCTTCACAGACAACCAGACATTCTCGGCAAAATATCTAAAAGTACGGAGGCGGTTACCGAAGCTAGATGCGCGGCCATATGGTGAGTTGAACTGGCGTCTGATCAAGTAGACGTAGCTTATACAAGTCAAGCAACCGACCTCTTCCCCACCGAACTCCAGCCCATTCTCCAAGGCACCCGCGGAGACGGCCACACGTCGAAAAAGCGCAGAACTCTCCGTGTCTCCAAAATCAACACCGTGTCGCAAATCGAGCGCATGATCAAAGCCGAAGTCGACCGCACCAAAGAAGCAGAAGCCAAAGCCGAAGAAGAGGACGAGGACGCCGAGGAAGACGAGGAAGAAGCCGAGGAAGACAAGCCCGACGCAGTTGACGAGGATGACAACTACTCTGCAGCGACGACAGACTCGGAGGAGTCGGATGACGACTACAACGCCGAGCAGTACTTTGACAATGGCGAGGATGATGATATCGACGATGCGGATCCGTATGAAAACACCTATGAATAAGCGACTGCATTTGACGGCGTTTGGGATAGCATTGCACATGCACATTGCATGGTTGGCGCTCGGTTGAGTAGATACCCAATTCATTTTGATTCACCTGAACTCACTCATGCCGCTCCATACGAGATGAAGCCATCACCCAATTGAGTAGACTCTTTTCTCAGGTCTTGCTCGGGCTATTGGATCATGATAGGGGCAAAATACGTGTCGATGTGGAAGCGACGAAGGCTGCGAGTCCTTCGCCACTAGAGGATGGCAAGGATTATCCCGCCGCCCGACGACTCGAAAGGCGCAGCAAAAGAAAATGGCGTAGGTGTAGAAAAGATGTGTAAGACAACCCGTCGAGCTTAAAATGATAGATCAAGTTTGTTTAAGCTCCGGATACACTGCTGAAGGCGGCTGTGAGAGTTTGTAGTCAAGAATGTTGTAGACTGTGGACAGATCTTTACATGTTAGGATATTGGAGGCCTGCCATGAGCTTTCCAAGGCAACACCCA
>Ga0265780_10001087_pt1 | contig 39630 bp, 38 predicted proteins | sample P1T30metagenome_FD_192432 | JGI IMG/M metagenome (GOLD analysis project Ga0265780, IMG submission 192432) | Plant litter microbial communities from East Loma Ridge, Irvine, California - P1 T30 | ecosystem: Environmental > Terrestrial > Plant litter > Unclassified | place: USA: California...
CGCTGGGTATCGAAACCCTGGGCGGCGTGATGACCAAGATGATCCACAAGAACACCACGATCCCGACCAAGTTCTCGCAGGTGTTCTCGACCGCCGACGACAACCAGCCGGCCGTGACCATCAAGGTGTTCCAGGGCGAGCGCGAAATCGCAGCGGGTAACAAAGGCCTGGGCGAGTTCAACCTCGAAGGCGTGCCGCCGGCGCCACGCGGCACCCCGCAGATCGAAGTGACCTTCGACATCGACGCCAACGGCATCCTGCACGTCGGCGCGAAAGACAAGGCCACCGGCAAGGAAAACAAGATCACCATCAAGGCCAATTCGGGTCTGACCGAAGAGGACATCCAGAAGATGGTGAAGGACGCCGAGCTGAACGCGGAAGAAGACAAGAAGGTCAAGGAACTGGCCGAGTCGCGCAACCAGGCCGACGCGCTGGTCCACTCGACCCGCAAGTCGCTGACCGAATACGGCGACAAGCTCGACGCCGGCGAGAAGGAAGCCATCGAAGCGGCGATCACCGACCTCGAAGCATCGATCAAGTCGGGCGACAAGGCCGACATCGAAGCCAAGACGGCTGCCCTGTCGACCGCTGCGCAGAAACTCGGCGAAAAGATGTACGCCGACATGCAGGCGCAGCAGGCTGGCGGCGCTGAAGGCGGTGCGGGCCAGGCCGGCGGCGCCGACGCATCGGCCAAGGCCGACGACGTGGTCGATGCCGACTTCAAGGAAGTGAAAGACGCGAAGTAATCTTTCGTGTGTAACAGACCGAGCCGCTGCAGCCTCCATGGTGCCGGCTCGGTTTTTTTGCTCATATCGTTTCGTTCAGTAGACAACAGCAAGGTGCCAAATGGCAAAGCGTGATTTTTACGAGATCCTTGGGGTCGCAAAGGGTGCTTCGGAAGAAGAGATCAAGAAGTCGTATCGCAAGCTGGCGATGAAGTACCACCCTGACCGCAACCCGGACAACAAGGAAGCGGAAGAGAAGTTCAAGGAGGTCAAGGAAGCCTACGAGATGCTGACCAATCCGGAGAAGCGCGAAGCGTACGACCGCTACGGTCACGCCGGCGTCGACCCGAACATGGGCGGCGGCGGCTTCGGCGGCGGCGCGGGCGGTTTCGGCGATGCCTTCGGCGACATCTTCGGCGACATCTTCGGCGGCGGCGGACGTTCGCGCAACGCGGGACCGCAGGTCTACCGCGGCGCCGACCTGCGCTACAACCTCGAGATCACGCTGGAACAGGCCGCCAACGGCTTCGACACCACCATCCGCGTGCCGAGCTGGGACAAGTGCGATACCTGCCACGGCAGCGGCGCCAAGCCGGGCACCCAGCCGGTCACCTGCACCACCTGCGCCGGCCATGGCCAGGTGCGCATGCAGCAGGGCTTCTTCAGCATCCAGCAAACCTGCCCGAAGTGCCACGGCAGCGGCAAGATGATTCCGGAACCCTGCCCATCGTGCTCGGGCGCCGGCCGCATCAAGCGCAACAAGACGCTGGAAGTCAAGATCCCGGCCGGTATCGACAACGGCATGCGCATCCGCTCGACCGGCAACGGCGAGCCGGGCACGAACGGCGGCCCCTCGGGCGATTTGTACGTGGAAATCCACATCAAGGCGCATGCGGTATTCCAGCGTGAGGGCGACGATCTGCACTGCGAGATGCCGATCTCGTTCTCGAAAGCGGCGCTGGGCGGCGAAATCGAAGTGCCGACCCTGTCGGGCAAGGTCTCGTTCACCGTACCTGAAGGCACCCAGACCGGCAAGACCTTCCGCCTGAAGGGCAAAGGCATCAAGGGCGTGCGCTCCGGCTACCATGGCGACCTGTTCTGCCACGTGATCGTCGAGACGCCGGTCAAGCTGACCGACAAGCAAAAGGACCTGCTGCGCGAATTCGAACGCATGACGGCCGAAGGCGGCGCCAAGCACAGCCCGCAGAGCAAGGGCTGGATGGATAAGGTAAAAGACTTCTTCGAATAAGAGTGCGTAAAAACCGCCGGGCGCGCAAGCCTCGGCGGTTTTTTTTGGTCAATATGCGGTGCAGTGCTGATGGCCGGGCAGGTGGATATCGCAGGGTGGCACGCCGTGCCCACCCTGGGGATTCAGCCAATGCACATTCCACGTCCCCGTGCCACTGCGCTTACAATACGGAAAATCCAAAGAACACCACGGGCAGGCGCCCCACGTCGCCCGCAGCAAGGAGAATCACATGGCAAAAACCCCCACCGGCCTGACCACGGAAGACCTGTTCAAGCGCAACCGCGAATGGGCGGCCTCGATGGTCGAGCAAGACCCCGGCTTCTTCAAGGACCTGGCCTCGCAACAAGCCCCGGAATACCTCTGGATCGGCTGCTCCGACAGCCGCGTGCCCGCCAACGAACTGCTCGGCATGGCGCCGGGCGAACTGTTCGTGCACCGGAACATCGCCAACGTCATCTCGCACTCGGACCTGAACGCCCTGACCGTGCTGCAATTCGCGGTCGACGTGCTGAAGGTGAAGCACATCATCCTCTGCGGCCACTATGGCTGCTCGGGCGTGAGCGCCGCGCTGACCAACACCCGCGTCGGCCTGGCCGACAACTGGCTCGGCCACGTGCGCGACGTGCGCGACAAGCACGGCCAATACCTGGGCAACGTCAGCGGCGTGTCGGCCACCAACCGCCTGGTCGAACTGAATGTCGCCGAGCAGGTGATCAATGTCGCCCAGACCACCATCGTGCGCGACGCCTGGGAACGCGGCCAGGAACTGACCATTCACAGCTGGGTCTACGGCGTGCACGACGGCCTGCTGCGCGACCTCGGCATCACCGTCAGCAGCTATGCCGAAATCGCACCGAAGCTGGAAGTGGTGCTCGACGGCTACCGCGACCGCGGCGAGGAACTGTGAGCACGCCGGGCGACCTGGCCCGGCTGCGCAACCTGGTGCGGGTGTTTGTCGACGAACGCGACTGGGATCAGTTTCATACGCCAAAGAACCTGTCGTCGGCCCTGAGCGTGGAAGCGGCCGAGCTGCTGGAGCATTTCCAGTGGCTGCAGACGGGCCAGCCCGACGAACTCGGGCCGGACAAGCTGGTGCAGGTGCGGCACGAGATGGCCGACGTGCTGGTTTACCTGGTGCGGCTGGCCGACAAGCTCGATGTCGATTTGATGGCGGCGGTGGAGGAGAAGATGGTGCTGAACCGCGCCAAGTATCCCGCCGACAAAGTGCGTGGCGACGCGCGCAAATACCACGAGTACAAGGACGCGTGACCGCCTTTTGGCTGCGTACGCTTGCACAGGAGTAGGGCGGGCTCTCGAGCCCACCCTACGTTATCACGCCGCCATCATCGGTGCCGATGATTGCCAGCAGCTCCTTCAACGTGACGCCGAATCGCCGACGTGATTCAATATCCTCGCTACCAAGCGCTTCCAGCGACTTCTGTACCTGCCTCAACACCCAGAACCTGGTCGGATGCCCCTCGATCCCCTCCAGCAAGCGCCTCCGCAAGCGCGCGAATTCCGCCGCCGCCGCACCATCGAGCGCCGCTGGAAACGCCCGCAAGCCCTCCAGCACCCGCGGCACGATGAACAGCGGCGCATCCACCAGATCGCGCAGCGGGTCGCGCTCCATCACATGCCGCCCATGCAGATGTACTTGATCACCAGGTCATCCTCGATCCTCGTCTTCGGTCTGGAAGCGGCACAGCGGCGCCAGCGGCCAAAGGTTTCATCGCGCGCCCCCATCATCCTCGTGCGTCACACCGGTCTTCATTGAATGACCCAATACTAGACTTTTTTGTACGTTTCCGTGTCAGTTGCCCCGATACGTCGAGTAGCCGAAGGGGCTCAGCAGCAGCGGAATATGGTAGTGCTGGTCCGTTTTCTCGACCTTGAACTCGACCGGAATGCGCGGGAAAAAGGTGGACTGGCCCTGGCGCGCGTAGTGCTCGCCGGTGGCGAACACGATGCGGTAATCGCCGGCCATAAAGGGTTTGTCTTCCGGGTACAAGGCGGCGATGCGGCCCTTGGCATCGGTGACGTTCGCAGCCAGCGTGCGCCAGTTGTCGCCGGCGCGCGCTTCCAGCGTCACCTTGATTCCCGCGGTCGGCTGGCCGCTTTGCAAGTCGAGCACGTGGACGCTGAGCGGGTTGGCGGCAGCGAAATGGGCAGCCGAGCACATGGCGCCGGCGAGGATGAGTTGTTTGAAGGTCATGGGGTTTCCTTTGGGATGGATGGGTCAGTCGAGGTCTGGAACCGTGGCCATCGCGGACCGTGCGCAGGCGTCGTCGTTGACGGCGCCGCCACCGCCGGCCACGCCGATCGCGCCGACCGGCTGGCCCTGCGTCCGCAGCGGCAGGCCGCCGCCGAGCAGCAGCAGTTCGGGCAGGGTGGCGAGGTTGCGCGCGTCCGGGTCGGCTGCGGCCTTGCGCGCCAGGTCGAGCGTGCTGCTGCGCGTGGACAGGGCGGTGTAGGCCTTGCGCCGCGCGGCCTCGATGTTGTGTGGGCCGACGCTGTCGGCACGCTGCAGCGCCACCAGGTTGCCGCCACGGTCGAGCACGGCTACGACGATGTCGCGTCCCTGGCGCCGGCAGGCGTCGATGGCGCCGCTGGCCAGGCGGTTCGCTGCGGCCAGCGTCAGGCCGGGTTGCTGGCGCAGCTGCGCGGCGGCGGGCAGGACGGCGGCGGTGAGCAAGCTTGTCAACAAGGCGGCAAACAGTCTGGTCATGGCGTGAGGGAGCAAATGAGGGAGTAAATGAGGGAGCCGCCACCTTAGCGCGCGCCGCCCAACGGCAAGCTGATTGCCAGATGACAGTTTCGTCATCTTCGGCGGCGCCGGATCGGCATAGAATGGCGCTTTTGCGCGCATCCCAGCCATGAGCATCCTGGTCATTGAAGACGAGCCGAAGACCGGCGAATACCTGCAGCGCGGCCTGGCCGAATCCGGCTATGGCGTGCGCCTGGCGCGCAACGGGCGCGACGGCCTGCACATCGCGCGCGAAGAAGCGATCGAGCTGGTCGTGCTCGACGTCATGCTGCCGCGCATGGATGGCTGGCAAGTGCTGGCTGCCCTGCGCGCCGACCCGGCCACGGCGCAGATACCGGTGCTGTTCCTGACGGCGCGCGACGAAGTCCAGGACCGCGTGCGCGGCCTCGAACTCGGCGCCGACGATTACCTCGTGAAACCCTTCGCCTTTGTCGAACTAATGGCGCGCATCCGCACCCTGCTGCGGCGCGGCCCGGTGCGCGAAGAAGCGCAGATCCATATCGGCGACATGGAGATCGACGTGCTCATGCGCCGCGTGCGCCGCGGCGGTACGGTCATCGTCCTGACGGCCCAGGAGTTCGCCCTGCTGCACCTGCTGGCGCGGCGCCAGGGCCAGGTGCTGTCGCGCGCGCTGATCGCGTCCCAGGTCTGGGACATGAACTTCGACAGCGACACGAATGTCATCGACGCGGCCGTGCGCCGGCTGCGGCGCAAGATCGACGACCCGTTCCCGGATAAATTGATCCATACGCGGCGCGGCATGGGCTACGTGTGCGAAGCCCTTCCAGCAGCGGCGCCATGAAGGTTTTCGCGACGGCGGGCTGGCGCCATTCGCTGGCGCTGCGCGTGAGCGTCATGTTCACGCTGGTGGTGGCGCTGGCCGCCGCCGGCCTGGGCGCCTACCTGTACCGCGCCTTCGTGCACGAAATCGGGCGGCGCGACGATATCCAGCTGCTCGGCAAGCTGCGCCAGGTGCAGATGCTGCTGGGACGTCCCGGCGCGGCCGCGCTGCTGCGTGCCCAGCCGGATTATTTCCGCGACACGATGAGCGGCCAGGAAAATTCGCTGGTGCGCATCCTGGCGCCGGACGGCACGCTCCTGGCCGACATCAATGCCCTGCGCGAAACCTACCCGCTGCCGCCCGTGGCCGGCGCGGCGCCGGCCATCGACGCGATCCGCAGCTGGACCAGCAGCGCCGGCGCGCCCGGCAGGGTCGTGGCAGGCAGCGCGCGCCTGGACAATCGGCAGGTGAACATTGTCGTCGCCCGCGTCTATGCCGAGCGCAGCGCCATGTTCGCCGGCTACCGGCGCCAGATCGCCGGCGCGGCCCTGGTCAGCGCCTTGCTTGCCGCGCTGCTGGCGGCCTTGCTGCTGCGGCGCGGGCTGCTGCCTTTACGGAGCGTGGCCGAGCATGCCGCGCTGGTGCGGCCCGGCACCCTGGCGCAGCGCCTCGAGGTGAAGGGCGCGCCGTCCGAACTGCTGCCGTTGATCCACGCCCTGAACGCCATGCTGGCCCGGTTGCAGGAGGGCTACGCACGCCTGTCCGGTTTCTCCGCCGACCTGGCGCACGAATTCCGCACCCCGGTGTCGAACCTGCTCGGGCAAAGCCAGGTGATGCTGGCGCAGCCGCGCAGCAGCGGCGAGTACGAGGCGCTGCTCGCCTCCAACATCGAGGAGCTGGAAAGGCTGGCGCGCATGATCGAGAGCATGCTGTTCCTTGCGCGTGCGGGCCAGGAAGAGGTGGTGCTGGCGCGCCGGCCGCTCGCGGCGCTGGCCGAACTGGAGAAGGTGGCCGGTTTCTACGAAGGCATGGCCGAGGAACGTGGCCTGGTGTTCGCCTGCAGCGGCGACCCCGCGCTGGCCGTGGCGGCCGACGCCGGGCTGCTGCGGCGCGCCCTGGCCAACCTGGTCTCGAACGCGGTCCGCCACGCCGATACGGGCAGCACGGTTGTCCTGGCCGCCAGCCGGCGCGGCGAGGCGATCGAACTCAGCGTGAGCAACCATGGCGCACCGGTCGCAGCCTTGCATCTGGCGCACTTGTTCGAACGCTTTTACCGCGCAGATTCGGCGCGCAGCGATGCCGAGGGATCGACCGGTCTCGGGCTGTCGATCGTCGGCGCCATCATGGACCTGCACGGCGGCGAGGCAAGCGTCCATGCGGATGGCGGCCGCATCACCTTCAGCCTGGTGTTTCCAGTCGCCTGAGCGGGCCTTGCCGAACCCGTGTCAAGTTTTTCGACAAACACCGATGGCGCCACCGAGCGCCCATGAAAAAGAGCGCCGCAAGGCGCTCTCTCTCTTTATAGCGGCCGCAGCCGAAGGACTTACTTGCGGCGGCGCGCAGCTGCCAGGCCCATCAGGCCCAGGCCCAGGGTCAGCAGGGTCGCTGGCTCAGGCACTTCCGACGGCAGGGTCGGGTTGCTCGGCTCGACCGGCACTTCGACTGGCGGCACTGGCAGGGTGACGACTGGCGGCACGGTCGGCTCTTCCACCGGCGGGGTCGGTTCGGTCGGCTGGGTCGGCTGCGTTGGCTCGGTTGGGGTCGTCGGCTGGGTCGGCTCGGTCGGCTGGGTCGGCGTCGTCGGCTGGGTCGGCTGGGTCGGCGTCGTCGGCTCGGTCGGAACGGTTGGCTTGGTCGGCACGCGGGTGATGTCCAGCAGGATCTTCTTCAGCCACACGTCCTGGTCCAGGCAGACGAAGATGGACGGGGTGCAGCCCAGCGAAATCGACAGGTTCAGTTTGTTATCGGTCAGCATCGATGGCAGCACGTCGAAGCTGTAGGTCGTGTAATCGCTGCCGACGTCCTTGATGGTGCCGGTCAGCACGTTGTCAAGCTTGATCGAAATGGTTTCCTTCGTGGTCCACATCTGGTTGTTCACGTCGGCAAAGGTCAGGTACAGCTTGGCCGATTCGATGTCGTAGCCTGGCTTGCTGTCCACCTTCAGGGTGGCATTGTATGGATTGTCCGTGGTCAGGTAGGCCGGCAGGTAAGTTGCCTGGGCTGCGGAGGTGAGGCCAAGGGCGAGGGCGGCGGTAGCGATGATCTTGTTCAGCATGGTCTGGATTCTCTCTGGGTTGAATTCGATTGGAAACACAATGATTTACTATAAAGCAATTAGCATGCCTGAAAAGAAATATTCATTTCTTTCAAGAACTTAGATGATTCCGATCAATACCACTCTGCTCGACTGTAAGATTTTTCGACAGAAATAGCTGGGCGGGAAGCGGTAAAAGCCGGGCTGGCGGATCGTGTTGGCATCGATCGGCGCTTGCCGTTATGCTTTTGCTATGGAAATCGCTTTTTATTAGCAGATCAGCGCTGCCTGCGCGCAGCAAGCGCACGGTGTTTGATCTGGATTAACGGCCACTCGCGCCCGGACCAGATTGCTCGTATGATGGTCCGGTGCGCTCACGACAAGGTAGACACCATGCGCCCCATCGTCATTGTTCCAGCATGCACGCGTGATTTCGGCGAACACCCGTATCACGCGGCCCAGCACAAGTATTGCGACGCCGTCGTCCTGGGGGCCGACTGCGCTCCCATGATCCTGCCCTCGCTCGGGCCGGCGCTCGACCTGGAAACCATGCTGCAGCTGTGCGACGGGATCATGCTCACCGGTTCGGCCTCGAACGTCCACCCCAGCTATTACTCCGAGGACGTGCTCGACCCCTCGCTGCCGCAAGACCCGGCGCGCGACGAAACCACGCTGCCGCTGATCCGCGCAGCCGTGGGGCGGGGCATTCCGATCATCGCGATCTGCCGCGGTTTCCAGGAGATGAACGTGGCCCTTGGCGGCAGCCTGCACCAGGCGGTGCAAGCCGTGCCCGGCAAGTTCGACCACCGCGAAAACGCCGAACTCGGCATGGACGAACAATACGGCGATGCGCACAAGGTCAGCATCGTGCCCGGCGGCTTCCTGCACGGCGTGCTCGGCGCCGACGAAATTCCCGTGAATTCGCTGCACGGGCAGGGCGTCAACGAACTGGCGCCCGGCCTGGTGGTCGAAGCCACGGCCGAAGACGGCCTGGTGGAAGCCTTCTCGGTCGGCGCGGCGCCCGGCTTCACGCTGGCGGTGCAGTGGCACCCGGAATGGCGCATCACCCACAACCCGTATTCCATGAAGATGTTCGGCGCCTTCGGCCAGGCTTGCCGCGACTACCGCGCCAGGAAACAGGGGCGCCTATGACCGCCTGGGAAAAGTGGGCGGCGCGCGCCGTTCCCTAGCTTGCCTCATTCTCTCCAGCATGCACATGCAGGCGTCCGTACGCCTGTGACACTGAACGATCATTGAGGCACACATGGCAATCCGCGAAAATTTTTCTTACACCGACATGGACGACTGGCTCAATGCCAAGCGCGTCACCGAAATCGAATGCCTGGTCCCCGACCTGACCGGCGTCGCCCGCGGCAAGATCCTGCCGCGCGTTAAATTTACCGAAGAGCGCGGCATGCGCCTGCCGGAAGCCGTGCTCGGCATGACCGTCACCGGCAATTCGCCGACCCGCGACGCGGCCTACGACAAGGCGATCTCGTCCACCGACCGCGACATGATCCTGAAGGCCGACCCGACCACCATCACCATGGTGCCGTGGGCCGTCGATCCGACCGCGCAAGTGATCCACGACTGTTACTTCGCCAGCGGCGAGCTGGTCGATTTCGCGCCGCGCTCGGTATTGCGCCGCGTGCTGAAACTGTATGAAAAGAAAGGCTGGAAGCCGCTGGTCGCGCCCGAGCTCGAGTTCTATCTCACCGCCAAGAACATCGACCCCGACTTGCCGCTCACCGCCCCGATCGGCCGCAGCGGGCGCTCGGAAACCAGCCGCCAGGTCTACAGCATCGACGCCGTCAACGAGTTCGATCCGCTGTTCGAGGACATCTACGACTACTGCGACATGATGAACCTCGACGTCGACACCCTGATCCACGAGATCGGCGCCGGCCAGATGGAAATCAATTTCCAGCACGGCGATCCGCTGGGGCTTGCCGATAAAGTGTTTTATTTCAAGCGCACCCTGCGCGAGGCGGCGCTGAAGCACGACATGTACGCCACCTTCATGGCCAAGCCGATGGCGGGCGAACCGGGTTCGGCCATGCACGTGCACCAGAGCGTGGTCGACGCCGGCACCGGGCAGAATATCTTCAGCAACGCCGAGGGCGGCGCATCGCAGCTCTTCCACCACTACATCGGCGGCCTGCAGCGCTACATGCCGTCGGCGATGGCGGTGGTGGCGCCCTACGTCAACTCCTACCGCCGCATCGTGCGCCACACGGCCGCGCCGATCAATCTGCAATGGGGCATCGACAACCGTACCGTCGGCTTCCGCGTGCCGGTGTCGGGCGCCCAGGACCGGCGCGTGGAAAACCGCATCATCGGCGCCGACGCCAACCCGTATCTGGCCCTGGCCGTGACCCTGGCCTGCGGCTACCTCGGCATGGTCGACGGCATCGAGCCCTCGCCGATCGTCGAAGGCAGCGCCTACAACATGCCGGTCGAGCTGCCGCAAGGCTTGCCGGAAGCCCTGAACCTGCTGCGCGGCGAAGCGGCCCTGCGCGAGGTGCTGGGCGAACGCTTCATCGACGTGTATTCGGCGATCAAGGAACTCGAGCACCAGGAATTCATGACCGTCATCAGCCCATGGGAGCGCGAACACCTGTTGCTGCACGTATGACCACTTAGGGATTACCAACCCAAAACGAGGTGCCGTATGGCAACCTGCGACACGGCGGCGCCTGCCGCCAGCTTGACCTCGGAGCGCGCGGAGACATTCGACACGCGCGCCATCCAGCAACGCGACGCGGCGCATTTCCTGCACCCGTTCACCGACCATGCGGCGCTGCGAAGTCGCGGCGCGCGCGTGATCGTGCGCGGGCAGGGCGTGTACCTGTGGGACTCCGATGGCAAGCAGCTGATCGACGGCATGTCCGGCCTCTGGTGCGTGAACGTGGGCTATGGCCGCACCTCGATTTCCGACGCCGTCTACCGGCAGATGGAAACCCTGCCGTTCTATAACAGCTTTTTCAACACCACGAATGTCCCGGCGGTGCAGCTGGCGGCTGAGCTGGTGGAACTGGCGCCGCCGCAATGTAGCCACGTCTTCTTTACCGGCTCGGGTTCGGAAGCGAACGATACCGTGGTGCGCATGGTGCGGCGCTACTGGGACCTGATGGGCCAGCCAGCCCGCAGCGTCATCATCAGCCGCCACAACGCCTACCACGGCAGCACGGTGGCCGCGGCCTCGCTGGGCGGCATGGCCGGCATGCATGCGCAGGGCGGGCTGCCGATCCCGGACATCGTCCACATCGGCCAGCCGAACTATGCCGAGAATGGCCGCGGCATGAGCGAACACGCCTTCGGGCTGCGCGCCGCCAGCTGGCTGGAAGCGCAGATCCTGGCCAGCGGGCCGGAGCGGGTGGCCGCCTTCATCGGCGAACCGGTGCAGGGCGCGGGCGGGGTCATCATTCCGCCGGAAACCTATTGGCCGGAAATCCAGCGCATCTGCGACAAGTACGGCATCTTGCTGGTTGCCGACGAGGTCATCTGCGGCTTCGGGCGCCTGGGCACGATGTTCGGTTCGGAACTGATGGGCATGCGGCCGGATTTGATCAGCTTTGCCAAGGGCGTGACCTCGGGCTATGTGCCCTTGGGCGGTGTGCTGGTGGGCAAGCGCGTGGCGCAGGTGCTGGTCGAGCAGGGCGGCGACTTCCACCACGGCTTTACGTATTCCGGCCACCCGGTGGCCTGCGCCGCGGCGCTGGAAAACCTGCGCATCCTGCGCACGGAGCGCCTGGTGGAAAAGGTGGCGCTGGAAACGGGGCCGCATCTAAAGGCCGTGTTCGCCGAGCTGGCCACGCATCCGCTGGTGGGGCATGCCGAAAGCTGCGGCATGGTGGCGGGCCTGGACCTGGTGCGGCGCAAGGACAGCGGGCCGCACGATTGCGAACGCTTCGAGCGCGCGCTGCAGGTGGGGATGCTGTGCCGCGGGCACATGTTCGACAACGGCGTGATCATGCGCGCCGTGGGCGACCGCATGATCGTGGCGCCGCCGCTGGTCATGACAACGGCCGAGATCGACGAGATGGCCGAGCGGATCTGGGATTGCCTGGATTTGACGCTGGCGGATGTGTACGCGCGCGGTTGGATGTAGCCGATAGCGCCGATGTTCGTACGGTGGGCCGGGCCGCGCAAGGCACGCCGTGCCCACCCTGCGTTGATCGACAGTCGCCGGCCAAAGAAACAATAATGTTAGACGCTGGCCACAATCGTCTTGGCCGGCTCCGTGCGGTTCTTCAACACCTGCGGCGCCAGCGTTCCGACGATCATGCCGACAAACGCGGCCAGCAGCCCGGCCAGCTGCCCGGGGAATTCCTCGCCCAGCGACGACACTTGCGGGAAGAACGCCAGCCACACCAGCAGCCCGGCGGCAATCGACACAATCGCCCCCTGGGTCGTTGCGCGCTTCCAGTACAGGCCCATCACCAGCGGAATGAAGGCCGCCACCAGCGTCACCTGATAGGCCGACGACACCAGTTCGTAGATCGAGGTGCCTTCCATCGCGATCGCATACACCAGCACCAGCGCCGCGAAGACCACGATGGTGACGCGCATGGCGAACAATTGCTGGCGGTCGCTCATGCCCGGACGGATATTTTTCAGGATGTTCTCGGTAAAGCTGGTCGACGGCGCCAGCAGCGTGGCCGAGGACGTGCTCTTGATCGCCGACAGCAGGGCGCCGAAGAACAGGATCTGCATCACCAGCGGCATCTTCGTCATGACGAAGGTCGGCAGCAGCTGCTGGTAATCGTTGCGCGCAATTTCCATGGCGTTACTGCCCATCACTACCACGGCAGCCAGGACGATGAACATCGGCACGAAGCCGAACACGATATAGCTGGCGCCGCCGATCACGGCGCCGGCGCGCGCGGTGGGCGCGTCCTTGGCCGACATCACGCGCTGGAACACGTCCTGCTGCGGGATGCTGCCGAACATCATGGTGATCGCCGCGCCGATGAAGAAGATGATGTCCTTGAAGTTCGGCTCCGGCAGCAGGCGCCACAGCTTGGCTTGCTGGGCCATGTCCATCACCTTGTCGGCGCCGCCGGCCAGGTCCGCTGCAAAGAAAGCGATGATCGACATGCCGACCACCAGCACGATCATCTGGATGAAGTCGGTCAGGGCGACGGCCAGGAAGCCGCCCACCACCACGTAGATCAGCACGGCCAGGGTGCCGATCACCATGCCGACCGCCGGCGCCATGGCGCCATTCGTCAGGACCGAGAACACCAGGCCGAGCGCGGTGATCTGGGCCGCGACCCAGCCGAGGTAGCTCAGGATGATGGCGACCGAGCAAAAGATCTCGATGCCCTTGCCGTAGCGCTGGCGGTAGTAGTCGCCGATCGTCAGCAGGTTCAGCTTATACAGCTTGGTCGCGAAGAACAGGCCGACCAGGATCAGGCAGCTGCCGGCGCCGAAGGGGTCTTCGATGATGGCGTTCAGGCCGCCCTGCACGAACTTGGCGGGCACGCCCATCACGGTTTCGGCGCCGAACCAGGTGGCGAACGTGGTCGTGATGACCATAATTAAAGGCAGGCTGCGGCCGGCGACGGCAAAGTCGCTGGTATTCTTGATGCGCGAGCCCGCCCACACGCCCAGCGCCAAGGTGCCCAGCAGGTAGATGACAACACAAGTGATCAGGGTGGTGTTCATGGGGAAAGATGCCTTGGCAAGGGCAGAAAATTATCAGGCGGAAAATCGGCGATTATAGCGGCAGAAACTGGCAGGGTGAGCAACCCGGCCCGCAATTCGATGAAGTTTTCTTTCGCCGTTCCGGCGCGGGTGCGCCAGGAAGACGGTGCACGATTCATGGCCATGACGGCCGCACGGAGCGGAGATGAGCGAAGCGATGCATGCGTTCATGCAGGAGCACGGGATCCTCGACGTGGAATGCGTGATCGCCGACATGACCGGCATACCGATCCGCACGTGCCGCTGATGCCGCCCACGGGCCGCAGCGGCATGGCCGAGCTCGGCCGCCAATCCTATTCGATCGACGCCGTCAACGACTTCGATCCCTTCTTCCTGGAACTGTCGAGCTTTTGCAAGGCCCATGCGCTGGGCGTGGAGACCCTGATCCACGAAGCCGGGGCGGGCCAGATGGAAATCAATTTCACCCACGGCGATGCGCTCGAGCTGGCCGACCGGGTATTCCTGTTCAAGCGCGCCGTGCGCGAAACGGCGCTGCGCCACGGCATCTTTGCCACCTTCATGGCCAAGCCCATGGAAACCGAGCCAGGCAGCGCGATGCACGTGCACCAGAGCGTGGTCGACATGGTGACTGGCCGGAATATTTTTACGGAAGCGGACGGCAGCCCGAGCGCGCTGTTCTTCCATTTCATCGGCGGGCTGGAAAAGTACGTGCCGCCGGCCTTGCTGCTGTTCGCGCCGCACGTGAATTCCTACCGGCGCCTGTCGCGCTTCCAGTCGGCGCCGACGAATGTGCGCTGGGGCATGGACAACCGCACCTGCGGCATCCGCGTGCCGAACTCCTCGCCCGAGAACCGCCGCGTCGAAAACCGCGTGCCGGGCGTGGACGTGAATCCCTACCTGGCCATGGCGGCCACGCTCAGCTGCGGCTACCTCGGCATGGTCGAAGGCGTGAAACCCTCCGAGCCGACATCCGACAGCGCCGAGCAGGTCCATGATGACTTGCCGCGCAACCTGGAGGATGCGATCCTGCGCTTGCGCGGCTGTGAAGCCTTGTCGACCATGCTGGGAGAATTGTTCGTGCAGGCATTCTGCGAAGTGAAGGAACTCGAATTCGCGACCTTCAGCCGCGTGATCAGTTCCTGGGAGCGCGAGCACCTGATGCTGCTGGTGTGATGCTGGCCTGGTACGAATCGTACCGATATCATGAACCATGCATATTTGTAACTAACCAACAAAGCTGGCACATGAATGCGTGTATCCGTTATCGCGCTAACAGGCGTCTGGCTGACCATCCCGGCTGCCATCCACGCCGGACCGTGGCCGGTCTGGTTGCGGAGAATCGGCCAGCCTGGGCGTGGTGTGTCGAACCTGCCGGCGTCCGCGCTGTTGAGCCCCGGTGTCGTGACGGGGCACGGCATCGCGCCGCTTCCCGGCGGCCTCGCTTCCCTGGCGACAGCAAGCGGCCATGATAATTCGATACGGATATTTAACTTCAGCATGTGGCTGCTGACCTTTGTCGCCATCCTCGTACTCGACTGGAGACTGGCGCGCAGGAAGGTCCGTTCCCAGGAAAGCCGATCCTGCGCTGCCGGTCATCGGATCAGGGCTTGGCCGCCGCCAGCGCCTGCTCGATCCAGCTGTCGAACAATTGCTGGTGGAACTTGATCCAGCCCGCTACATGGCGCGCGATATCGTCTTGCGCGTTTTCGCCCGCGCGCATGCGCTCGTTCTGGGCATTGATGTCGGCAATCGGCAGGCGCATGACCTCGAACAGCTTGACGGCCGCCGGGTTCTTCCCGGCCCAGGCGCGGTTGACGACGATGCGCGTGGTGTTGACCGAAAAGCCGTAGTCGCTGCCATCGGCCAGGCGGGTATTCGCCTTCTGCGGATTCGACGAGAACGGCACCTGCAGCCATACCACATCCTTGCCCGGCACCAGCACGCCGCTCACCCAGTAGGGCGTCCAGGTGTAGTACAGGATGGGTTCGCCGCGCCCGTAGCGGCCGATCGTATCGGCGATCAGCGCGGCATAGCTGCCCTGCACGTGTTTCACCGTCGCGCGCAGCTGGTAGCCGTCCAAGTGGTGCTCGATCATGGCTTCGCAGCCCCAGCCTGGATCGCAACCGGTGAGGTCGGCCTTGCCGTCGCCATCGTGGTCGAACAGCTTGGCCAGGCCCGGATCGCGCAGCTGCGCGATATCGGTGATGTGGTACTTGTCGGCCGTTGCCTTGTCGATCAGGTAGCCTTGCGCGGCCGGGCCGGCATAGGCGCCGACCCGCAGCAGCTTGGCCGCGCCGCCGGCGTTCTCGAAATAATCCCCGTGCAGCGGGTCCCAGTGGACTGCAAGAAAAGTCGCATCGCCATTTGCCACGGCGATATGCGCGGTCGGGTACGCCACTTCCTTGATCGGCTGCGGCTCGTAGCCCAGCTTTTCCAGTGCGCTGTTGACCAGCATGGTCTGGAAGGTTTCCTCGGCAACCGAGCTTTGCAGCGCCTGCACCGCGATGCCCTTGCCGGGCAGGGTGCTGCCCGGCGTTTGCGCCATCGCCAGGCCGGTGCTCAAGGTAAGTGCGGCAAGCGCCAGGGCCGAGATCCATTGGAAACGGCGCGTCGTTCTTGGTGTTTCCTTGACGTGTTGAAGCTGATGCATGTGGTTCCTTTTTCTGTTTAGCGGGCCGTGGCGGGGGTGGCTGGCGCGGCAGCCGATGTGGCCGCTGATGTAGCTGATGCGCCGCGCGCCGGATTGCCGCGCACCAGGCGCAGCACGATGCCGAGCGGGCCGGTCTGGTACCAGTGGCGCACGCCGCGGCGCGGCTGGCCCATCGACTGGGTCAGGCGGTCGAGCATGATGGCCAGCAGCACGATGCCGAGGCCGCCCACGGTGGCCAGGCCCATGTCCAGGCGGCCGATCCCGCGCAGCACCATCTGGCCCAGGCCGCCGACCGCGATCATCGAGGCGATCACCACCATCGACAGCGACAGCATCAGCGACTGGTTGATGCCGGCCATGATCGACGGCATCGCCAGCGGAAACTGCACGCGGGTCAGCAGCTGCCAGGGCGAAGCACCGTAGGCGCGCGCCGCTTCGATCAGGTCGGGACGGACCTGGCGAATGCCGAGATTGGTCAGGCGCACCAGCGGCGGCAGGGCAAAGATAATGGTGACGATCACGCCGGGCGCATTGCCGATACCGAACAGCATCACCACCGGCACCAGGTAGACAAAGGCCGGCGTGGTCTGCATGGCGTCGAGCAGCGGGCGCAGGATGGCCTGCGCGCGGTCGCTGCTGGCCAGGAAGATCCCCAGGGGCAGGCCGATCGCCAGGCAGAAGGCAAGCGAGGTCAGCACCAGCGACAGGGTGACCATCGCTTCCGGCCAGACGCCCAGCATCGCCACCACCACGAGCGCCAGCACGGTGCCGACGGCCAGCGTGCGGCTGGTGAACTGCCAGGCCAGCAAGCCGATGATGGCGATCACCACCAGCGACGGCGCGGCCAGCAGCAGGTGGCTGGACCCGGCCAGGGTCGCATCGATCGGCGCGCGCACGGCCTGGAAGAAGGGGCGGAAATGCGCCACCACCCAGCCCAGGCCCTCGTTGATCCAGGCTTGCAGCGGCAGTGCGCCGTCGAGCATGTGCGCCAGGTCGACGCCATTGGCGTGCCCGGGCGCGGCACTCGGCGCCGCGTCGAGCCAGGAGGTGTCGGTCGGCGGAGAGGGCAGCCACGGATTGACCTGGGCTGCCTGTTCGGCGACCGGCGCCACGGACGGCGCTACCGCCGCTTCTACTGTCGCTTGCGCAGCGCTGACGGTTGGGGAATTCATGCTTGTCCTTTCTGTGTCGTGATGTCAGGAACGGCCGGCGTATCGCGGTCGAGGAATTTCAGCAAGGTGGTCTTGCTGATGGCGCCGCGAAAACTGCCATCGTCGCCCACCACCGGCACCGCGTACGGCAGTTGCGCCACCTGGCCGAACAAACCGGCCACCGGCTCGTCGGCGTCGATGGTCTGCACATCCGGCAGGAAGGCATGCGCCAGGCCCAGCGGGCCGGTATGGCCGTCGAGCGCGCTGCGCAGGGAATCGGCCGACACCATGCCGAGGAAGGCGCGCGCAGGATTGACGACATAGGCGTAGGCCCGGTCCTGCTCTTCCAGCATCGACAGCGCCGCCCGCGAACCGCGGGCCGGCGATTCCGACACCACGATCTGGCTCTTGCGGGCAATGTCGCCGGCCTTGAAGACAGCCGCCGCGTCGACGCCGCGCACGAAGCTGCGCACGTAGTCGTTGGCGGGTTGGCGCAGGATTTCTTCCGGCGTGCCCACTTGCACCACATGCCCGTCCTTCATGATCGCGACGCGGTCGCCGATGCGCATGGCTTCATCGAGGTCGTGCGAAATGAAGACAATCGTGCGGCGCTTGATCTGCTGCAGGCGCAGCAGCTCGGACTGCATCTCCGTGCGCATGATCGGGTCGAGTGCGCTGAACGCCTCGTCCATCAGCAGGATCGATGGATCGCAGGCCAGCGCGCGCGCCAGGCCCACGCGCTGCTGCATGCCGCCCGAGAGTTCATCGGGATAGCTGGCCGCGTATGCCGCGAGGCCGACCTGCTCCAGCGCCTGCCGCGCCTGCGCATGGCGCTCGGCCTTCGGAATGCCGGCCAGTTCCATGCCGAAGGCCGTGTTGTCGAGCACGCTCACGTGGGGCAGCAGCGCGAACGACTGGAACACCATGCTGATGTCCTTGCGGCGCAAGGCGCGCAGTTCGGCGTCGGGCAGGGTATTGATGTCGTTGCCGTCGACCAGGATGCGGCCGGCGGTCGGCTCGATCAAACGATTGAGCATGCGCACCAGCGTCGACTTGCCGGACCCGGACAGGCCCATGATGACGAAGATCTCGCCGGCCTCGATGGTGAAGCTGGCGTCGAAGACGCCGATCGTGCAGCCGGTCTGGGCCAGGATGTCCTGCTTGCCGGCGCCTTGATGGACCAGCGCGAGTGCTTCTTCGGGACGATCGCCGAATACCTTGAAGACGCGGTCGATGATGATTTGTTTAGCCACGGTGTGGTTCTCCTTCGATGTGGCGCATGGGCGTGACGCTGCCGCCATTGACGCCAAAGGAATGAATGGACCCGAGCCGTCGGCGATGCAAGGCACACGAGCGCACAAGCGCGCAGGCGACGGAAAGGGGCGAGACACGCAATGCCGGGGCATGCCGTTCAAGGGTGTCGTTTGCGTGTCAAAAGAGGCTGGGTTCAGGACTTTTAAGCACGCAGGCGCTGCGCATCGGCACGGCGCCGGGAGTGTTGACGAGAAAGTGCGTCAAACGATTACAGGTGTGGGCGCAAGACCCAGGAATGCATCTCCACGCAGGGAGAATGCTTGTGCAGCAGAGACTAACTAACGGTAATTGTTGTTAATTGACGTCAATTGTAGTGCAAAATGACAAGAAAGTCAATTGGCTTGCTGAAGTGGATGTGCTAGCTACGTGCACTGGCGTACGAACTGCGGAAAGTACGTAGCGAAAGAAACGAATCGAAACAGACCTGCCCAGCCCCTGGAAGGACCTCGCCGAAGCAGCCGTTCCATGACGATCCATCCTGCGGTGAAGAGCGATACGGTAGCGAGGCGCACGGTGCAAGCATGCACTGCGTCGCATATTTCAAGAATAGGTTTCCAGCACCTGGTACACGCCGCCATTCTCCGGTTGCGATTCCACCAGCGCATAGCCACCGACCTTCCACACCAGCGGCGCGGCTTCAGCCGGCAGCGCGGCCCCGCTGGCGCGCCGCGCGAAGGTCACATGCGGGCGGTACTTGCGCGCCTCGGGCTGCAAGCCGAGCGCGAGCAGCGCCGACGACAGATCGGCATGCAGTTGCAGCAGCGCTGGCGGTTCATGCAAAGGTTCGAGCACGGCAATGCCGTTATGCCAGAGCGTCGGCACGCCGAGCGTCAAGTCGAAGGGCGTGAAGGGCACGGCAACCCCGCGCCGCAGGTCCGGCACGCGCTCGCTCGGCACGCTGCCGAGAAAATGCAGCGTCACATGCAGTTTGTCGGGATGGACGGGACTCGCGCCGCGTGGCCAGTCCCAGAGGTCGCGCCGCTCGCGCAGCGCATACCGGACCGCTGGGTCCGGCCAGAGGGCGAGGAACAGGCGGGTCGTCGAAGAAACGCTGTCCATCGCCCGCCCGCCTCAGAAGCAGTGTTCCGGCGCCGGGAAGCTGCCGTCCTGCACCGCCGCCACATAGGCCTGCACGGCGCCGTCGATGCTGGTCTGGCCGTCCATGAAGTTCTTCACGAAGCGTGCCTTGTGGCCTGGGAAGACGCCGAGCATGTCGTGCATGACGAGCACCTGGCCCGAGGTATCCGGGCCGGCGCCGATGCCGATGGTCGGCACCTGCAGCGATTCCGTCACTTCCTTGCCCAGCGCCGAAGGCACCGCTTCCAGCAGCACGATGGCGGCGCCGGCCGCCTGCAGGGCCAGCGCATCGTTCTTCAGGCGCTCGGCGCCTTCGCTCGTTTTACCCTGCACCTTGAAGCCGCCCAGCTGGTGCACGAACTGCGGGGTCAGGCCGATGTGGGCGCAGACCGGGATGCCGCGCTCGGCCAAGAAGGCCACCGTCTCGGCCAGCCAGGCGCCGCCCTCGATCTTGACCATCTGGGCGCCGGCGCGCATCAGGGCGGCGGCGCTTTCGAACGCAATCTCCTTGGTGGCGTAGCTGGCGAAGGGCAGGTCGGACACGATCAGCGCGTTCTTGTTGCCGCGCACGACAGAGGACGTGTGGTAGGCCATGTCGGCCAGCGTCACCGGCAGCGTCGACGAGTGGCCGGCGCAGACCATGCCCAGCGAATCGCCGATCAGCAGGATGTCGACGCCGCAGCGGTCCATCAGCGAGGCGAAGCTGGCGTCGTAGCAGGTCAGCATGGTGATCTTGGTGCCCGCCGCGCGCATCGCCTGCAGGGCGGGAATCGTGACGGGCTTGCGCGCCGGCTTGGATGGCGGTGGGGTGTCGCCGCCAGTCATGTCCTTGCCTTGCAAATAAGCGCTCATGGTCATCCTTTGAAATACGAAATAATCGACGGCGTAGTGTAATGCCGTCCTTGAAATCCTGCCGCAGCCGGTTTGTTTAGCTGCGGAAGATGAAATACACGGCCCCGACCAGGCACAGCGCCGCCCATATGTAGTCGAGCTTGAACGGCTGGTTCATGTAGAACATGGCAAACGGCACGAACACGGTGAGCGTGATCGCTTCCTGCATGATCTTCAGCTGGGCCAGGCTGTACTGGGTGGCGCCGATGCGGTTGGCCGGCACCTGCAGCAGGTATTCGAACAGGGCGATGCCCCAGCTGATCAATGCCGCGATATACCAGGCGCGGTTGTTCAGGCTCTTCAGGTGCCCGTACCAGGCAAAGGTCATGAAGATGTTCGACAGGACCAAGAGGCCCGCGGTCTGGAAGAAAACAGGAATCTGCATCGCTAGTCCAGTTTGACGATGGCCTGGTCCATCACGCCAGGCAGGTAGTCGGCGGCGCGGCCGAGGCCGGGAATGACGATGTCGGGAGCGATTTCCAGCAGCGGCGCCAGCACGAAGGCGCGCGCGTGCATGCGCGGGTGCGGCACGATCAGCGCCGGCGTGTCGATGACGGCGTCGCCGGCCAGCAGCAGGTCGAGGTCGAGCGTGCGCGGCGCGTTGCGGTAGGGACGTTCGCGGCCGTGGGCCTGTTCGATGTCCATCAGCGCCGCCAGCAAGACCTGCGCATCGCGTTCGGTGTCGACGGCGGCGACCGCGTTGATGTAGTCGTCGCCCGAGGCATCGACCGGCGCCGTGCGCCAGCAGCTCGATGCCTGGACCACGCGGCAGCCAGGATAGGCATCCAGGCGCGCGAGCGCGTCGAGCACGTTGGCACGCGCGTCGCCCAGGTTGGCGCCGATGCCGACGTACGCGATCATTCCTCGCCGCCGCCCGCTGCGGCTGGGGCCACCGTATCTGCGGCGCCTTCGCTGCGGTGGCGCGGGCCACGGCGCGGTGCGCGTTTTTTCTTTTCGCCGGCTGCGGGGCGGGCATTCGCCTGGGTCAGCAGGCGTTCGCGTTCGCCGGATTCGGCGTCGTAGAAGGCGGTCCACCATTCGCCGATCTCGGCGTCGAGTTCGCCCGAGGCGCAGCGCAGCAGCAGGAAGTCGTAGCCGGCGCGGAAGCGCGGGTTTTCCAGCAGCTTGTACGGCGCCTTGCCCTGGCGCCGTTCGAAGCGCGGCTGCATGGCCCAGATGTCGCGCATGTCGGTGGCGATGCGGCGCTGCAGGGCCAGGTTCTCGGTCTGCGTTTCCAGCACGTCGTCGGCGGCCAGGTGCAGGGCCGGGATCGGCGCTTCGCCGGCGGCGCGGTAGGCGGTCCACTTTTCCAGCACCTGGTGCCACAGCAAGGACGCAAACAGGAAGCCCGGCGACACGCCCTTGCCGGCTTTCACGCGGCCATCGGTCGATTCCAGCGCCAGGGTCACGAACTTCATGCCGATCGGCTGCTCCAATACGACGTCGAGCAGCGGCAGGAGGCCGTGATGCAGGCCGGCCGAACGCAGCTCCTTGAGGCAAGCCAGCGCGTGGCCCGAGAGCAGGAGCTTCAGCATTTCGTCGAACACGCGCGCGGCCGGCACGTTGTCGATCAGCGGCGCCATCACGGGGATCGGCGCGCGCGTGGTCGGCTCGATGGTGAAGCCGAGCTTGGCCGCGAAGCGCACCACGCGCAGCATGCGCACCGGGTCTTCGCGGTAGCGCGCCTCGGGCACGCCGATGATGCGCAGGGTCTTGTCGCGGATGTCCTCGATGCCGCCGTGGTAGTCCAGCACGGTCTGCGTGGCCGGATCGTAGTACATCGCGTTGATGGTGAAGTCGCGCCGCGCGGCATCCTCGTGCTGCGGGCCGAAGCTGTTGTCGCGCAGCACACGGCCGTGCTCGTCCTTCGGCGCGTTGGCGCTGCCGGCGCCGCGGAAGGTGGTCACTTCCAGCAGTTCCTGGCCGAACATCACGTGCACGATCTGGAAGCGGCGGCCGATGATGAAGGCGCGCCGGAACAGCTTTTTCACCTGCTCGGGCGTGGCGTCGGTGGCGATGTCGAAGTCTTTCGGCTTCACGCCCAGCAGCAAATCGCGCACGGCGCCGCCGACCACGAAGGCCTTGAAGCCGGCTTCCTGCAGGGTTTGCGTGAGGCGGATCGCGTTCGGCGACAGCAGCTTGAGGTCGATGCCATGCTGCTCGACGCCGAGGGTCACCGGTTCGGTAGGGTTGCGCCCGTCTTTCACGCCAAGGATTTTACGAATGAATTTTTTAATCATTGAAAAGATGAAGTAGTGGCCAGCCGTTGGCGTGTGCGTGTTGGGCGAGCGCCGCGTTGGGGTTGGTCGCAACCGGGTCCGACACTACGGATAATAGTGGAATATCGTTATGCGAGTCGCTGTAGAACCAGCTGCGCTCGAAGGAGGCGAACGGACGGCCCAGCCCTGCCAGCCAGGCGTGCATGTGCGTGACCTTGCCCGGCCCGGAGGTCGGGGTGCCGGCCAGCTTGCCGGTCAGGTTTCCGGCGTCGTCCAGCTCCGGCATCGCCGCGATGTGGTGTTCCACGCCGAAGGCCTGCGCGATCGGCGCCGTGATGTAGTGGTTGGTGGCCGTGATGATGGCCACCAGGTCGCCGGCGTCGAGGTGGCGCCGCACCAGGTCGCGCGCCTGCGGGCGGATCGCCGGGACGATCACTTCCCCCATGTACTGGGCGTGCATGGCGTCGAGTTCGGTGCGCGGATAGCGCGCCAGGGTGCCGAGGGCGAATTCCAGGTATTCCACCGGGTCGAGCACGCCGGCCTGGTACTGGGCGAAGAAGTCGTCGTTGCGGCGTTTGTATTCGAGCGCATCGACGGCCCCGATCCGCACCAGGAACTGGCCCCACTCGTAATCCGAGTCGATCGGCAGCAGCGTGTGGTCGAGGTCAAACAGCGCAAGATGGTTCATTCTTTGGATTCCGACTGCGGGGTTCCCTGGAGCAGCAAGTCGCGCAGCAGCGGCAGCGTGACGGGGCGCTGGGTCTCGAGCGAATACTGGTCGAGGGCGTCCAGCATCGTCGCCAGGGAGCGCATGTCGCGTTTGAAATGGGACAGCAAATAGGGTAACACGCTGGCCGACAGCGTCAAACCGCGCGCCTCGGCCGCCTGGGTGAGTGCGGCGATCTTCTCGTCGTCGGACAGGCCGTGGATCAGGTAGATCAGGCCCCAGCCCATGCGCGTGCGCAGGTCTTCGCGCACCGGCAGCACGGCCGGCGGCACCGGGCCGGTGGAGACCATGTAGGCGCCGTGCTCGCGGATCTGGTTGAACAGGGCAAAGGCGTCGATTTGCGCTTGCGGCGAGAGCAGGTTGCAGTCGTCGAGCAAATACAGCGTGATCTCCGGCGTGAACACGAAGTCCTCGCTCGGCGCGTCGGCGGCGATGTAGCGCGAGGCCGGCGTGGCCGCCAGGCCTTGCAGCAGATGGGTCTTGCCGGCGCCGGTGTCGCCCCACAGGTAGGCGAAATGCTCGCGCGACGCGCGCTGCGCGAACTGGTGCATCAAGTGCGTCAGTTCCGCATTCGCCCCGACCTGGAAGGTATCGAGGCTCTGCGCCGGATGGTCGGCGCCTAGGTCGAGCACCAGCTGCTTCATGGTGTCGGCCTCATGCGGGAATGACGATGTTCACCTGCGGCGCTGACCGGGGTTTCGCAGGGTGGGCTCTCGAGCCCACGCGGTCTTGCCGCATGAACAGCGCGGAATCGACCAAGGGACGCAACAGCCGCATCCAATTGGAGCGCCACAACCTCGGCAGTATGTTCTCCAGTTGGCAAAAAGAATGGCATGTTTTTGTTGTTATCTCGGTTGAGCGGCGGTTTAGCGGTGAGGGCCAGCCCGTTTTGCTAGAATAGCGAATTGACCAGAAACAGGTCGACGCCTTCTATTTTACCGCCTCCGCTGCTAAATACCATGAGCCAACCATCTAATGTTTCTCTGTCTTACCGTGACGCGGGTGTCGATATCGACGCCGGCGATGCCCTGGTCGAAGCGATCAAACCCCTGGCCAAGCGCACCATGCGCGAAGGCGTACTCGGCGGCATCGGCGGCTTCGGTGGTCTGTTCGAGATCAGCAAGAAGTTCAAGGAACCGGTGCTGGTCTCGGGTACCGACGGCGTCGGCACCAAGCTCAAGCTCGCTTTCGAGCTGAACCGCCACGATACGGTCGGCATCGACCTGGTCGCCATGAGCGTCAACGACATCCTGGTGCAGGGCGCCGAGCCGCTGTTCTTCCTCGACTACTTTGCTTGCGGCAAACTGGACGTGGCCACCGCCACCGCCGTGGTGTCCGGCATCGCCAAGGGCTGCGAAGAGTCGGGCTGCGCGCTGCTGGGCGGCGAGACCGCGGAAATGCCGGGCATGTACCCGGACGGCGAATACGACCTGGCCGGCTTCGCCGTCGGCGCGGTGGAAAAATCGCAGATCATCGACGGCAGCAAGATCGTGCCGGGCGACGTGGTGCTGGGCCTGGCTTCGTCGGGCATCCACTCGAACGGCTACTCGCTGGTGCGCAAGATCATTAGCGTTGCCAAGCCCGACCTGGAAGCCGACTTCCACGGCCGCAAGCTGGCCGACGTGCTGATGGCGCCGACCCGCCTCTACGTCAAGCCGCTGCTGGCGCTGATGGCGGCCATGGAAGTCAAGGGCCTGGTGCACATCACCGGCGGCGGCCTGGTCGAGAACATCCCGCGCGTGCTGGCCGACAATCTGACGGCGGTGCTCGATGGCGCGTCGTGGACCATGCCGCCGCTGTTCCAGTGGCTGCAGCAGCATGGCGGCGTGGCGGATGCCGAGATGCACCGCGTGTTCAACTGCGGCATCGGCATGACCGTGATCGTGTCCAAGGAAAACGCGGATGCGGCGATGGCCCAGCTGCAAGCGGCTGGCGAAACCGTTTACCGCATCGGCGAGATCCGCGCGCGGGAAGAAGGCCAGGCGCAGACCGTGGTCGTATAAGCTGGTCTGCAGCTTTGCAAAAAAGCGCCTGCGGGCGCTTTTTTGTTGCCAGTCGTTTGCTACCCCGCGTCGTTTGATATTCCCGCGATATTGATATTGCCCTGACGCGTTTTTCACAGCCTCTACGGTTTGCCGATATGCCGGTCCAGGAACTTCTCGACCCGGCTCCAGAAATCGACCCGGTTCGCCGGCAATTGCCAGCCGTGGCCTTCGTCCTGGTATTCGATCCACTCGACCTGGCTGTTGCCGGGCTTGACCGCATCCAGGAACTTACGTCCATGGAACATCGGCACGCGGCGGTCGACGTCGCCGTAGGCCAGCAGCAGCGGCGCCTTGATGCGCGCCGCCTGCTGGATCGGCGAATAGCTGGCGCCGGCGATGCAGATGCGTTTCGGGCCGGCGAGGCCCTGGGCGATGGCCCAGCGCGCGCCGTCGGCGATGTCGTCCTGCATGGCCAGGCCCCATTGCTTCCAGCCGGCGCGGAAGTGCGTGTCGCCGTAGCCGGTGCTGCCGCGAAAATCCGGCTCCAGCACCGCGTAGCCGCGCGAGGCGAGGAACTGGGTTTCCGGATTCCAGCCCCAGTGATTCCCGTGTACATAAGGGCCGCCATGCACCAGCACCACCAGCGGCGCCTTCCTGGCCCCGCCGGCGGGCAGGGTCAGCAGCGCCGGAATCGCCATGCCGTCGCGCGCCTGGTAGCGCGCGCTGGGCGACAGCTTGGCGCCGGACAGCACCGGATGATTGAAGAAGCGCTCGATCGGCGGCGGGCCGGCTGGCGCGGCGGCCAGGGCGGTGTGCAAGGAGGCGGCCAGGCACAGGATCAAAGCGAGCGCGAACGCGGGCGCCGTGCCCGGCCGGCCCAGGTGGAAGCGTGCAAACATGATGGTGTCCGATCAGGTCGTGATGGTTGCGCAGCGGGTGCGAGGGTTGCCGCGCCGCCTTCAGCGATCGAGTACCTTGACCACGCGCGCAGCGCGCAGGCGGAAGGCGTCGGGCATGCCGGCGCCGAGGAGCGGGCGCAGATACAGGCGGAAGGCGTCGGTGACGTCGGTGCCGCTCTCGCTGATGAAGGCGTCTTCCATCGTGCGGGTCTTGCCGGCCACCGCATCGAGCGGCAGCAGGTCGTAGTCGACCGCATAGGCGCCGGTGCGGCGGATCGCCACCGAGCCGTCGCGCTCGCCCCACATGGCGAACTGCACGGCCTTTTCGCCGGCTTCGCGCGCCTCGCGCTGGTCGATGTCGGACACGCAGCCGATGAAGGAGCGCTGCAGGTAGCCGAAGGTGTCGCCGCGCACGCGCTTGATGCCGAGTTTCGCCTTGATTTCGCCGCACAGCAGATCGGCCAGGGCGCCGCTGCCCGACAGCTGCACGTTGCCGTGCTGGTCGCGCTCGATTTCCTCCGCCAGCAGGGTCGCGATTGGCTGGCCCGAGGCGTCGTGGATGCCTTCCGACACCGCGATCACGCAGCGTCCGTGGCGTTCCCAGGTGGACTTGACGTCGGCCAGGAAGCGCGCCAGGTCGAACACGCGCTCGGGCAGGTAGACCAGGTGCGGGCCATCGTCAGGGAACTTCTTGCCCAGCGCCGCGGCCGCCGTGAGGAAGCCGGCATGGCGGCCCATCACCACGCCGACGTACACGCCGGGCAGGGCGGCGTTGTCGAGGTTGGCGCCGGCAAAGGCCTGGGCCACGAAGCGCGCCGCCGAAGGGAAACCCGGCGTGTGGTCGCTGCCGGCCAGGTCGTTGTCGATGGTTTTCGGAATATGGATACAGCGCAGCGGGTAGCCGGCCTGGCGCGCTGCCTGGCTGACGATGCGCACGGTGTCGGCGGAATCGTTGCCGCCGATATAGAAGAAGTGTTCGATGGCGTGGGCGCGCAGGACGTCGAAGATGCGCCCGCAATAGGCGGCGTCGGGCTTGTCGCGGGTGGAACCCAGCGCCGAGGAGGGCGTGGCGGCCACCAGCTCCAGGTTGTGGCTGGTTTCCCGGCTCAGGTCGAGGAAGTCCTCGTCCACGATGCCGCGCACGCCGTGCAGTGCGCCGTAGACGCGGGTGACGTTCGGGAAGCGGCGCGCTTCGAGCGCCACCCCGGCCAGCGACTGGTTGATGACGGCGGTTGGTCCGCCTCCCTGTGCAACGAGGATCTTGCCAGAAGACATGTAGAACCTCCTTCAGCTTGTGGCGCAAGAGGGCGGTTGCGCGGCCGTCAAACCATGCTTACAAGCTTGCCCCTTTGCCGATGTTCTTGTCCAGGAACTTCTCGACCCGGCTCCAGAAATCGATGCTGTTCTTCGGCAGGTAGAAGCCGTGGCCCTCGTCCGGGTACTCGACCCATTCGACGTTGGGGTTGGTGCGCTTGACCGCCGAGTAAAACCTGGTGCCGTGGTCGATCGGCACGCGCACGTCGGCGCCGCCGTAGGCCAGCAGCAGCGGCGCCTTGATGCGCGCGGCCTGTTCGATGGGCGAGGTGGCCTTCAGCTGGACCGCGTCCTTGACCTGGTCGCCGATCAGGTCCGGCATGCCATAGCGCTTCCATTCGTCCGACATATCGCTGGTGTGGTTGGCGCTGCCGTACATCAGGTTGATGTCGGTCACGCCCACCCAGTCGACGCCGCACTTGTACAGGTCCGGGTCGTTGATCAGGCCCATCAGGGTGGCGTAGCCGCCATAGCTGGCGCCGGCGATGCAGACGCGCTTCGGATCGACCAGGCCCTTGTCGATGGCCCAGCGCACGCCGTCGGCAACGTCGTTCTGCATGGCCAGGCCCCATTGCTTGAAGCCGGCCTTGTAGTGGGCCGTGCCGAAGCCGGTGCTGCCGCGGAAATCGGGCTCCAGCACGGCGTAGCCGCGCGAGGCGAGGAATTGCGATTGCGGGTTCCAGCCCCAGGTGCTGCCACGCGTCCAGGGGCCGCCGTGCACCAGCACCACCAGCGGCAGGCCGCTTTTCTTGTCGCCGGGCGGCAGGGTCAGCAGGGCCGGGATCTCGAGGCCGTCGCGCGCCTTGTAGCGCAGCGGCTGCTGGCGGCCCATCAGCTTCGGATCGATGCCGGCATAGGTTTCGCCGGCCTTGCTGAGCTGCCTGGAGTCGCGGTTGTACAGGTAGAAGGTGGTCGGGACGACGTCCGAGTAGGCGGTCACCAGCAGCCACGGCGTTTGCGAATGCCTGGGTGGCGGACCCACCAGATTGACCGTGGCCGGCAGCAGCTGGTCGACGGTTTGCTGGATGGCTTTCATTTCCGGATCAAACCACTCGACCGAGGTGGCGTCGGTGGTGAACAGCATGCCCAGCAACTTGGTGCGCGAGGTCAGGACCGTGCCGTCGAAATCGTAGCCGGGGGTGCTCAGCAGCGGCTCGGGATGAATCTTGCCGGTGGCAAAATCGAAGCGGTAGACGGCGCTGGTGTCCTTGCCATTGTTGGCGGCCACATACAGCGTGCCGTCCGGCCCGAACTTGAGCGGCTCGATGACCTCGGCGTTGGTGTCGTAGGCCTTGAAGCTGGTCAGCTTGCGCCATTGCTTCAAGGCGGGATCGAGGTAATGGACCACGACCGTGTCGCCAACCTGCCCCGTCGCCACGCGCGGCTCGCCGTTCTGGTCGAGCAGCCAGTTGCTGACGTCGGCCACCGGGCGGCTGACCGGCTGGGCGCGTCCGGTGCGCGTGTTCAGGCGTAGCAGTTCGACGCGCGTGGTGCGGTTGTCGCTCTTGCGCGCCACGTTGCGCACATAGACGAAGTCGGAATCCTGGGCGCCGGTTTGTGCCAGCATGAAGGTGTGCCAGGGCAGCAGCTTGGCTGCGGTGCGGCTCATGCTGGAATCGTAGCCACGGTCGACCAGCTGCAGCAGTTCGCTGCCGTCGGCGTTGACGGCGAACAGGCCCGGCGCGTGGTAGGCGTCGCCCTGGCCAACCTTGCTGTCGTCGAAGTTGAAGATCAGGCGCTTGCCGTTGACCCACTGGATGGCGTCGATGTCGGCGTCGGCGTGCGAGGCGACCACCTTGCCGGTATTGTTCTGCAGGTCGATGACCGCCAGTGCGCGGCGCTGGCCGGGGGCGCTGGTGCGCGCGGCCAGGTAGCGGCCATCGGGCGAGAGAATGCCGCCAGTGAACGTGGCGTGGTTGAAGAAACGCTCGATCGGCGGCGGCGGCGTACTCGCCTGCGCCTGGGCCTGGGGAGCGGCGCACAGCATCAGCGCCAGGGCGCCATACAGTGAAACTCGGTTCAACAACATGTGGTTTTCCTAGTCGAGAAAAGGGCCGCTCTCCGGCGGGTGCGCATGCAGCTTGTTTCTCAAGAATAACATTCATGCATGACAAAAAGCTATGCCGCCAGGATATTTTGCTCGTCTGTTGTACCGCTACAGCAGCGCCCGTGCCGAGTCATTCCGGCGCCCGGATATAGTCGACCAGGCCATCGCTGGCGCGGCCGGGCGGCTTGGTGAGCAGGCTGACCAGCACCACTGCGGCAATCCCCGCCGGCACCCCGAAGATGCCTGCCGACATCGGCGCGATATCGAACCAGGCCGCATCCATACGACCGCCCAATATCGGGTTCGTGCGCAGCATGTAGTAGAGGCAGCTCAAGAAGCCCACAATCATCCCGGCTATCGCCCCGGCGTGGTTGCCGCGCTTCCAGAACACGCCCAGCACCAGCGGCGCAAACAGGGTCGAGGCCGCGAGCGAAAACGCGGCGCCGACCAGCGACAGGATGTCAGCCGGCTTTTGTGAAGCGGCATAGGCGGCGATGAAGGCGACCGCGAGCAGCAGCAGCTTCGAGATCGTGACGCGCTTTTGCGTGGACGCGCCAGGGTCGACGATCTTGTAGTACACGTCGTGCGAGAGGGCGTTCGAAATCGCCAGCAGCAGGCCGTCGGCGGTGGACAGGGCGGCAGCCAGGCCGCCGGCCGCCACCAGCCCCGAGATCACATAGGGCAGGCCGCCGATTTCCGGCGTCGCCAGCACCAGCACGTCGCCGTCGATGGCGATTTCCGCCAGCTGGACCAGGCCGTCGCCGTTGATGTCGGTAATGCTGATCAGCGGATGGACCTTGTCGACATTCGCCCAATAGGAAATCCAGGTTGGCAGCGCGCGGAAATCGCTGCCGACCAGGCTCGTATACATATCGTATTTCGCCAGCACCGCCAGCGCCGGGATGCTCAAGTAAATCAGGAGAATGAAGAACAGGGTCCAGAATACCGATCCCCGGGTCGCGTGGACCGAGGGCGTGGTGTAGGACCGCATCAGGATATGGGGCAGGGCGGCGGTGCCGAACATCAGGCAGAACACCAGCGCCAGGAAATTGTTCCGGCGCGCATTCGACTCCGCCTCGGTAGCGCCGGGGAAGGGCGCGGCATGCGGCTGGGGCGGCTGGGCCCGCGCCAGCAGCCGGGCCCGCTGCGCGCGCCACAGCGTTTCGGCGTCGTCGACGGTTTTCGGGTAGGCGGCCAGCGCGCGTTCGGCATTCCTTACCTCGGTCAGCGAGGCGTTGCGCAGGCGCGCGGTATCCAGGCGGCGCTGGGCTTCCAGGCGCCCGCCTTCCCAGGAAGCCGGCAGCGCCGCCAGGCGCGCAGCGTAGTCGTCGGCCTGGCGCCGGAACTGGGCGCGCACCGCTTCCTCGCGCGGGTCGGCCGCCAGCTGCGCCTCGCGCTGGGCCAGCTTCGGCAGCACCGAACCATAAGCCACTTGCGGCAAGGGATTGTCGGCATGCTTGGCCGACAGCCACATGGTGGGAATCAAAAAGGCGACCAGGATGATGATGTACTGCGCCACTTGCGTCCAGGTGATGCCGCGCATGCCGCCCAGGAAGGAACAGACCAGGATGCTGGCCAGTCCCAGGAAAATCCCTACCGAAAAATCGACGCCGGTGAAGCGCGACGCGATCAGGCCGACGGCGTAGATCTGCGCCACCACGTAGATGAACGACACGATGATGGTGGCGCCGACAGCCAGCGCCCGCACCGGTCCGCCGCGCCCGCCCGCGCCGCCGCCGTAGCGCGCCGCCAGGTAGTCGGGAATCGTGTACTGGCCGAACTTGCGCAGGTAGGGCGCGATCAGCAACGCCACCAGGCAATAGCCCCCGGTCCAGCCCATGATGTAGGCCAGGGCATCGAAACCATGCAGATAGAGGCCGCCGGCCAGGCTGATGAAGCTGGCCGCCGAGATCCAGTCGGCGGCCGTGGCCATGCCATTGAACAGGGCCGGCACGCGCCGTCCGGCCACATAGTATTCGGTGACGTTCGAGGTGCGGCTGACCACGCCGATGGTGGCGTACAGCACGATGGTGGCGAACATGAACAGGTGGCCGATCCACAAGCGCGGCATGCCTTCCTTTTCCAGCACCGTCAGGGCCAGCAGGAAGCCGGCGAAGCAGGCGCAGAACCAGGCGTAGTAGCCGGACAGGCGCCGGAAATAGCGCTTGTCGGCCGTCACGCCGGCTCCTCCATGGCACGCGTGTAGGCGGCGTCGAGCTGGCGCATGCGCCAGGCGTAGAAGCCGATGATGGCCAGGCAGACCAGCGAGGCGCCTTGCGCCGCCATGTAGAAAGACAATGGCCAGCCGAAGATCGTGATCCGCGCCAGCTCGCGCGCAAAGTACACGGTGCAAAAGCCCGTGAGCAGCCACAGCCCCAGCAGGATGGCGGTCAGGCGCCGCGTGCGGCGCCAGTGCAGGGCGCGCTCGGCCAGCAGGCGGCGCTGGCGGCGCAGTTCGGGCTCAAGCGTGGCGCCGGGTGGCGGGGCGGATTCAGGCGTCATCGATGGGGTCGCTGGCGGGTGGCGGGAAGGTCAGCCGGAACAGGCTGCCGGGATATTTTTTCGAATGGCTGCGCGGATTGTTGAAGATGTCGACCTCGGCATTGTGCTGGCCCGCGATCTCGCGCACGATCGCCAGGCCGAGGCCGCTGCCGGTGGCGCTGTTGCCGAGGATGCGGTAGAAGCGCTCGAACACGTGGGCGCGCTCGGCCGGGGCGATGCCGGGGCCGGTGTCCTCGACTTCCAGCAGGGCGTGCTCGCCGCCGCCGTTGCCGCGCACGCGCACCGTCACGCTGCCGCCGGCGGGCGTATAGCGCAGGGCGTTGTCGATCAGGTTCGACAGCAGCTCGCGCAGCATCATGGCGTTGCCGGCAATGCGCACCGGCGCGTCGTGCGGCTCGTAGCCGAGGTCGATGTCGTGGGCAAACGAGGCCTGCACCCAGTCCTGCACCACGCTCACCGCCAGCGCGCCGAGTTCGATTTCCTCGAAGGCCAGGCCGGCATGCGGCTGGTTTTCCGCGCGCGCCAGGGCCAGCAGCTGGTTCACCAGGCGCGTGGCCGACTCCGAACTCTTGGCCAATTGTTCCAGCGAGCGGTGGATTTCGTCGGGGTCCACCTGGCGCAGCGCCAGTTCGGACTGCATGCGCATGCCGGCCAGCGGCGTCTTCATCTGGTGCGCGGCGTCGGCAATGAAACGCTTCTGCATGTCGATGGTCTGGGCCAGGCGCCCCAGCATGTCGTTGAGTGAGCCGACAAGCGGAGAAATTTCCTCGGGCACCTGGCGCGAATCGATGGGCGACAAATCGTCCGAGGAGCGGGCGCGGATGCGTTCCTGCAGCTCGGCCAGCGGCGACAGCCCGCGCGACAGGGCAAACCACACCAGGGCCAGGATCACCGGCAAGATAATGAACTGGGGCAGGATCACGCCCTTGATGATCTCGTTGGCCAGCAGCGCGCGCTTGTCCAGCGTCTCGGCAACCTGCACCAGGGCCTTGCGCGCAGCGGGTCCATCGGCGGCGGCGGCGGCGTCGGGCCGGTGGAAAGGGTCGAGGTTCAAATACAGGTAGGCCACGCGCACCGGCATGCCATGCACGGCGTCGCCCCGGAAATGCACGGCGCCATCCTTGTCGCCCTCGTCGTCGCGCGGACGCGGCAGCTCGCGGTCGCCGTCCACATGGCGGCCAGCCGCGTCGAGCACCTGGAAATACACGCTGTCGACGTCGTCGGCGCGCAGGATATCGCGCGCACTGCCGGGCAAGCGCGAGGCGATCGCACCATCCACTTCGCGCACCTGCTGGGCCAGCACCGTGACCCGGTCTTCCAGCGCATGGTCGAAGGGCTGGTTGGCGATCGACTTCGCCACCAGGTAGGTGATGGCGATGCTCATCGGCCACAGCAGCAGCAGGGGCGCCAGCATCCAGTCGAGGATTTCGCCGAACAGCGAATGCTGGATACTTTCCTCGGGCTCGGGATTGGGCGGCGTGTACAGCAGCGCCGGCAAGGACCCGCCCGGCCCCGCGGGCAAGTCGCCGTCGGGCGGCAGGAGGCCGGCGTCGCGGTCGTTCACTGGGGTGGTTACTTGTGTTCTGCGGCTGCGTCGGCGCCGGTGCCCGCGCCTGCTCGCACCGCGTCGGAATATTTCTCCAGGCAATAGCCGAGACCGCGCACGGTGGCGATGCGCACGCCGCCGACCTCGATTTTCTTGCGCAGCCGGTGCACGTAGACTTCGATGGCATTGTTCGAGACTTCCTCGCCCCACTCGCACAGGTGGTCGACCAGCTGCTCCTTGGAGACCAGGCGCCCGGTGCGCGCCAGCAGGATTTCGAGCAGACCCAGTTCGCGCGCCGACAAATCGAGCATCTGCTCGTTGATGTAGGCGCTGCGCCCGACCTGGTCGTAGACCAGCGGGCCATGGCGGATCACGGCCGGACCGCCGCCGGCGCCGCGCCGGGTGAGCGCGCGCACCCGCGCCTCGAGTTCCGACAGCGCGAAGGGCTTGGCCATGTAGTCGTCGGCGCCCAGGTCCAGGCCCTCGACGCGCTGCTCGACCGAGTCGGCCGCCGTGAGGATCAGCACCGGCAGCAGGGAAGCGCGGGCGCGCAGGCGGCGCAGCACCTCGAGGCCGGACATGCGCGGCAGGCCGAGGTCGAGGATGAGGAGGTCGAATTCCTGGGTGGAGAGGGCGGTGTCGGCGTCGGCGCCGTTGCGCACGCAGTCGATCGCGTAGCCGGACTGGCGCAGTGAGCGCGTCAGGCCGTCGGCGAGTACGCTATCATCTTCTGCAAGTAAAATTCGCATGGTTGTACCTGTTTTTCGATTAAACCCCGGTGCCGCCTTCATTGTGTTTGATTTGTCGCAACAATGCGAGTTTTCTCAAGCCGACATTTCAGTTAGTGCTTGCCAAAACCACTGGATTTTTATACAGTACTAGCTATTGAAACGCGCGACGGCGCCCACACCTTGGTTACCTCCAAGACTGAAAGAAAATTATGGACGACAAAAAAACCGCAGTAAATGCCTCCGAAAAGGGCAAGGCGCTGGCTGCCGCCCTCGCGCAAATCGAAAAGCAGTTCGGCAAGGGCTCGGTCATGCGCATGGACGCAAACACCCCGGTCGAAGAAGTGCAAACCGTGTCCACCGGCTCGTTGGGCCTGGACATCGCCCTCGGCGTCGGCGGTCTGCCGCGCGGCCGTATCGTGGAAATCTACGGCCCGGAATCGTCGGGTAAAACCACGCTGACCCTGCAAACCATCGCCCAGATGCAAAGGCTCGGCGGTACCTGCGCCTTCATCGATGCCGAGCACGCGCTCGACGTCACCTATGCGCAAAAGCTGGGCATCAAGCTCGACGAACTGCTGATCTCGCAACCCGACACCGGCGAACAGGCACTGGAAATCACCGACGCCCTGGTGCGTTCGGGTTCGGTCGACCTGGTGGTCATCGACTCGGTGGCGGCACTGACCCCGCGCGCCGAGATCGAAGGCGACATGGGCGATTCGCTGCCGGGCCTGCAAGCCCGCCTGATGTCGCAGGCGCTGCGCAAGCTCACCGGCTCGATCAACCGTACGAACACCCTGGTCATCTTCATCAACCAGATCCGTATGAAGATCGGCGTCATGTTCGGCAGCCCGGAAACCACCACCGGCGGTAACGCGCTGAAGTTCTACGCCTCCGTGCGCCTGGACATCCGCCGTACCGGTTCGATCAAGTCGGGCGACGAGGTGATCGGTAACGAAACCAAGGTCAAGGTCGTCAAGAACAAGATCGCGCCGCCGTTCAAGGAAGCCCACTTCGACATCCTGTACGGAGAAGGCACCTCGCGCGAAGGCGAAATCCTGGATCTGGGCGCCGACAACAAGATCGTCGAGAAGTCGGGTTCCTGGTACAGCTACAACGGCGAACGCATCGGCCAGGGTAAGGACAACGCACGCCAGTTCCTGAAAGACCGTCCGGCACTGGCACGCGAAATCGAAAACAAGGTCCGCGCCGCCCTGGGCGTGCGCGAGCTGCCGCCCGTCGCTGCCGGCGACGATGCACCGAAGCTGAAAGCCGTGTCGGAATAATTCCGGACAAGCTGGATGCGTAAAGTGACGTTGCCGTTAGCAGCACCATGCGCGCGCCGCCGCTGAGCCTGAAAGCCCGTGCCCTGCGCTTCCTCTCCATGAGGGAGCACAGCCGGCTCGAGCTGGGGCGCAAGCTGGCGCGCCATGCCGAGGAGGGCGACGATATCGACGCCCTCCTTGATTTCCTCGAAAAGAACAACTGGCTGTCGCAGGAGCGTTTCGCCGAATCCCTGATTCACCGAAAAGCCTCCCGCTACGGCAACAGCCGGGTCGTGGCCGAACTGCAAAGCCACGGCGTGAACGGCGAAGCCCTGGCCGAGCTCAAGTCCGAGCTGGCCTCGAGCGAAAAGGCGCGCGCCGTCGAGGTCTGGCGCCGCAAGTTCGGCACCGTGGCGCAAGACGCGGCCGAGCGCAGCAAGCAAATGCGCTTCCTGATGGCGCGCGGCTTCTCCAGCGGCGCCGTGCGCGAGGCACTCAAGGGCGCACCGGAAGACGAAGACGACTTCTGACACGTTTCACTTTTAGTTTTTCAAGGAGCGCCTGACAAAAGCTCCAGGGCAAGGCGCGTCGTCGAAGACAGTACGCCTGTACGGCGAGACGACGCAACGCCGCCATGGAGTTCATGTCAGGCGCTCTCCCAGGCGCTAGCGCGGAGCGCCATTCGTTGATATGCCTGGCATATTCCTCAACGACGGATGGTGCTGCGCGCTGGCGCTTGCCTGCGGCTGCGTTTTGGCAGCCGAGCCCGCGGCGCTTGCCGCAACCACGCGAACAAGAAAGACAAGCATGAAAGCGCTGCTCGCTCTGGCATTCGCCGCCACCCTCGCTGGCTGTGCCCAGCCTCCCGTTACCCCCACCGGCGTCTACGTCCTGAGTACCGCCGACATGTCCATTGTCCTCGACGTGCGTCCGGGCGGCGACTACGTCCTGCAAACCAGCGGCCCGGGCCGCAATACCGACGAAATCCGCGGCTCCTGGCGCGAGGAGACCGGCCCTTCGCTGTCGGTCTCGTTCTCCGGCCTCGTCTGGCGCGGCACCGAACCCGAAGCGGCGAATGCCGTCTGGGCCGCCACCATCGACAGCGATTCCCAGATCTGCCTCGACCGCGACGGCCAGAACTGCTTCTTCCGCAACGACGTTTCCTGACACCGCGCCGCGGCCTCGCCTGCGCCCGCGCCAGCCCCGCCGCCGCGCCTGTCCGCGTGCGCATGCAAGCTTGACAGCCTTGCCATTCTCTTGCCGAAGCCACCGGATGAGTATGGCCTGTCAGGCATGTAAGAGGTGCAGCCGCACCCCGCCTGTGCTAAACTTTCACGGTTTTAGCAGCGCCGCATGAGCGGTTGTTGCCGCAGAAGCTGCGGTGACGTGCGAATCAAGCACACCGGCTGCATACATTTGACGCCGCCCTGTCGGCACGGTTTTTATGCCCTTGTCTTCTCCCGCCCCGCGCCAGCTCCGGCACACGCGCGCCATTACCGTCGAAGCGTACGCGCGCGACGATGGCCTGTGGGACCTTGACGCGCGCATCCGCGACATCAAGGCGCAAGACATCGTGCTCGCCTCCGGTAAACGTCCTGCCGGCACCGCCGTGCACGACCTGAGCCTGCGCATCACCATCAACCGCGACCTCGAGATCGTCGACGCCGAAGCGGCATCCGACTCGGTGCCGTACCCTGGCTACTGCGATACCATCGGCCCGGCTTACAAGAAGCTGATCGGCATGTCGCTGGCAAAACATTTCCGGCTGCACCTGAAAGACCGCCTGTCCGGCGTGCTCGGCTGCACCCACCTGACTGAACTGGCGCAGGTCTTGCCCACAGCGGCAATCCAGGCCTTCGCCGATGATGAGTTCGAGACACGCAATGCCGCCAATGACGGCGACGCTGCGCGTCCTTACGAGATCGACCGCTGCCATGCCTTGCGCGCCGACGGCCCCGCCGTGGCACAGTATTACCCTCGCTGGGCGATCAAGGCCGTACCGGGTTAGACTCCGATGTCGACGTTTTCCACGAAGTGTTCTAATTAACTATCCAAATCAGTAACAGAGAAGAAGGGAAGCCAGCATGAAAATCCATGAGTATCAGGGCAAAGAAATCCTCCGGAAGTTCGGGGTGACGGTACCGCGCGGCATTCCGTGCATGTCGGTGGAAGAAGCCGTCAAGGCAGCTGAAGAGCTGGGCGGCCCGGTGTGGGTCGTCAAGGCCCAGATCCATGCTGGCGGCCGTGGTAAAGGCGGCGGCGTGAAAGTTGCCAAGTCGCTCGAGCAAGTCAAGGAATACGCAGAACAGATCATGGGCATGCAGCTCATCACGCACCAGACCGGCCCGGAAGGCCAGAAAGTGCGCCGCCTGCTGATCGAAGAAGGCGCCGACATCAAGAAGGAACTGTACGTCTCGATGGTCACCGACCGCGTGACCCAGAAGGTCGTGCTGATGGCCTCGTCGGAAGGCGGCATGGACATCGAGGAAGTTGCGCACAGCAACCCTGAAAAAATCCACTCGATCGCGATCGACCCATCGGTTGGCCTGACCGACGCCGAAGCCGACGATATCTCGACCAAGATCGGCATCCCTGCCGAATCGCTGGCCGAAGCCCGCAAGAACCTGAAAGGCCTGTACCAGGCTTACTGGGAAACCGATTCGTCGCTGGCCGAAATCAACCCGCTGATCCTGACCGGCGACGGCAAAGTGATCGCCCTGGACGCGAAATTCAACTTCGACGCCAACGCCCTGTTCCGCCAGCCGGACATCCTGGCTTACCGCGACATCGACGAAGAAGATCCAGCCGAAGTCGAAGCATCGAAGTTCGACCTGGCCTACATCTCGCTCGACGGCAACATCGGCTGCCTGGTGAACGGCGCCGGCCTGGCCATGGCCACCATGGACACCATCAAGCTGTTCGGCGGCGAGCCGGCCAACTTCCTGGACGTGGGCGGCGGTGCGACGGCTGAGAAAGTCACCGAAGCGTTCAAGATCATGCTGAAGAACCCAGGCCTGAAAGCCATCCTGGTCAACATCTTCGGCGGCATCATGCGTTGCGACGTCATCGCCGAAGGCGTGATCACCGCATCGAAAGCCGTGTCGCTGCAAGTGCCGCTGGTCGTGCGCATGAAGGGCACCAACGAAGACCTGGGCAAGAAGATGCTGGCCGACTCCGGTCTGCCGATCATCGCTGCCGATACGATGGAAGATGCAGCCAAGGCCGTGGTCGCCGCTGCAGCTGGTAACGCCTAATTCGAAGGAATAAACAAATGTCGATCCTGATCAACAAAGATACTAAAGTCATCACCCAGGGTATCACCGGCAAGACCGGTCAGTTCCATACCCGCATGTGCCGCGACTACGCAAACGGCAAGGCCGCTTTCGTCGCTGGCGTGAACCCGAAGAAAGCCGGCGAAGACTTCGAAGGCATCCCGATCTACGCCAACGTGTCGGAAGCCAAGGCTGCCACCGGCGCCACCGTGTCGGTCATCTACGTGCCGCCAGCAGGCGCCGCAGCTGCCATCTGGGAAGCCGTTGAAGCCGACCTCGACCTGGCCATCTGCATTACCGAAGGCATTCCAGTCCGCGACATGATGGCCCTGAAGGACCGCATGGCCAAAGCCGGCTCGAAGACCCTGCTGCTGGGCCCGAACTGCCCAGGCCTGATCACCCCGGACGAAATCAAGATCGGCATCATGCCAGGTCACATCCACCGCAAGGGCCGCATCGGCGTCGTCTCGCGCTCGGGCACCCTGACCTATGAAGCAGTCGGCCAGCTGACCGCACTGGGCCTGGGCCAATCGTCGGCAGTCGGCATCGGCGGCGACCCGATCAACGGCCTGAAGCACATCGACATCATGAAGATGTTCA